>Ga0247843_1000630_pt1 | contig 80698 bp, 63 predicted proteins | sample LaCruzMarch2017__FD_192420 | JGI IMG/M metagenome (GOLD analysis project Ga0247843, IMG submission 192420) | Freshwater microbial communities from meromictic Lake La Cruz, Castile-La Mancha, Spain - LaCruzMarch2017_8m | ecosystem: Environmental > Aquatic > Freshwater > Lake | place: Spain... | reverse complement strand
GCTTGCCGGACCCAAGGTCGAGTCAAGGAAAAAATACAATTTCTCTATCTTTATTTCATTGGAAATCAACGCGTTACGCTTAGGTTGACGCCAATGGGTGATCTCCAAAAAGCGCTGTTGCAAACCTACCGCCCCGAGCTCCTCAAGCGACTGCGCGCGGACAAAGACACAAAACCGGAACTGCTCAACTCCATCATCGACCTGACGAAACTCACCAACCCCAATGCCGGTTGGAAACCCATTGGCATCATGCCACCTTCGGAACGCACGTGGAAATTCAAATCCTTCGATGCCACCGAGGAAAAAGACCAGCTCCCCACCCGTGAGAGAAGGCGTTTCCGCGACTTCACCTTGTCCGATGATCTCAAGGACTGGTTCAAGCCCGAGTATGACGACAGCAAATGGACATCAGGCCGCGCACCTGTCGGCACCGGCACCTTCAAATCGGGCGACGATTTCTTCCCCAATCAATCCGAATGGGGAAAAGGCGAATTCATCGTCATGCGCACCACCTTTGAAATCGATTCGATCGACTTTGATTCCTACCGCGTCAGCATCCTCTGCCCCCAGGGTTTCCGCATCTATCTCAACGGCCGCGAGATCGCAGCCTACGGCTGGTGGCAGGACAAACCCCACTACGCCCCCTGGTCTGCCGTCTCACCGGATCATTTGAAAACCGGCACCAACACCATCGCGGTCTATAGCAACGTCGCCTACGATGACTCCTCAAAAGCACCCTACGGCCAGGTGGACTGCTTCATCGAAGGCTTGAAGCTCTCGGATTTGGATTAACAAGCCTTCATTCAAAAATCATATTATGAGAAAATCTATCATCATCGCGGCAGCCATTCACTGCGTCCTCTCGTCCATATCCTCAGCCAAACCCCTCAAGGTCTTCATCCTCGCCGGCCAGTCCAACATGGAAGGACATGCCGCGATCAGCACCTTTGACTATATCGGCAAGGATCCGTTGACGGCCCCCCTTCTCAAGGAGATGCGCAAACCCGATGGAACACCGCGGGTATGCGACAAGGTCTGGATGTCCTATCTGACCGGCCCGTATGATGGCAGCGCCAATGGCGAGGGCCTGGGTAAATTGACCGCCGGTTTCGGCGAGCGTGGAGATAACCCGACCCAGCTGGGCGGCAAGATCGGCCCCGAGTTCACCTTCGGCATCTACATGGAGAAAGCCCTGAATGAACCCATCCTGATCATCAAGACCGCCTGGGGCGGCAGGTCCCTCAACACCGAGTTCCGTCCGCCCGGTGCCGGACCCTACAAGCTGCCCAAGGAGATTCAGGATGTGTGGGATCAGCATCCCCAGGGTGCCCACGGGGTTCCCAAACTCGAGGAACGGAAGAAATGGCAGGAAGACAAAGATGCCGCCTCGGGCGTGTTTTACCGGATGATGGTAGAACATGTGAAGAAGGTGCTGGCGGATCCCAAGCGGGTTTGTCCGGAATACGACGAGAAGGCTGGCTATGAGTTGTCCGGATTTGTCTGGCTCCAGGGCTTCAACGACCTGGTCGATGGTCAGACCTATCCCAATGGCAACTATGATGAATACTCCCGCCTCTTGGCGCACTTCATCCGCGACGTGCGCAAGGACCTATCCGCCCCGAAGATGCCTTTCGTGATCGGGGTGCTAGGAGTCGAAGGTGAAGGCAAGAATGTGAATTTCCGCAAAGCCATGGCCGCTCCGGCTGAGATGCCCGAGTTCAAGGGCAACGTGGTTGCGGTGGAAACCGCACCTTTTTGGGATCATGTCATCGAAGCCGCGCAACCCAAGGAGGGCGAGTACAATGAAATCGTCGGGACGGCTCACACATTGAAGCCGGATGGATCCTTGAACAAGGAATGGAAATGGGAGGATTACTGGAAGCCCGTCGGCAAACCTCTGCCGGAAGAAGGGAACTGGCGTTTCGTTGCGGTCGATGCCACCGAAAAGAAGGACAAGATCGAGGAATACACCGAGAGGAGGTTCCGTGACATCACACTGCCGGCCGGAATGGAGAACTGGTTCATGCCGGAATTCGATGACAGCAAGTGGGCGGAAGGCAAGGCACCCATCGGAAAGGGCGTCTGGAATCACAACGGGATCACCCTGGACAAATTCCCCTCGAAATGGGGTGAGGGTGAATTCCTGCTGATGCGCACAAGCTTTGAAATCGAAGACCTCAACTTCGAGTCATATCGCATCGCGATTCTGGCCAGGCAAGGGTTCCATGTCTATTTGAACGGACACAAAATGCACACCTACGTCTGGTGGCAGGACAATCCGCGTTACGGTGCCATCGTCCTCGACGATGAGCAGGTGAAGCATTTGAAGAAAGGCAGGAACGTATTGGCTGCCTATTCCAATGACCAATACTCCCCCCAATCCCCGGAACATTATGCCGCGATCGATGTGCGCGTTGAGGGCATCACCAGATCAGATCAGAAGAAGCTCGACCTCGCCTTGGAGAAAGTTCTTTCGCCCGAAGACAGGGAAGCCCTCAAGGGAGCTTCCAATGCCGGCTACCACTATTTCGGCAGTGCGAAGATTTTCGCCCAGATGGGCAAGGCCTTCGCCGAAGCGAATCGCAAGATGATGAAATAGCTTCCCGGCAATCAAGTATCCGAACGTGATGAAACGAGCCCTAAGCCTCACCGCAGCACTGTTGTGCGTCCTCCCGCCGGTCTCCTCAGCAAAGCCGCTCAAGGTGTTCATCCTGGCCGGGCAGTCCAACATGCAGGGTCACGTCAACGTTTCGACCTTCGGTGCCATGGAGGACGACCGGAAGACCGCCCCGATCCTCAAGGAAATGCTCGCCGCCGACGGCAAGCCGAAAGTCTGCGAGAAGATCTGGATTTCCTCCATCGGCTGCGCGGGTGACGACACCACCGAGCAAAAGGGAATTCAAGGAGCCAAGTACGCAGAAGCATTTCCGGGAGGCTCAGGAGGATGTGGCAAAGCTACGCGAGTTCAGGGGCAACGTGACGGCGGTTCGTACCGCGCCCTTTTGGGACGACAAGCTGCAAGCCTTGCAGGAGCGGATGGAAACCTACTGGCCGGAAGTGGACGCCAAGGTGGCCGAGGAGAACGACACCTCCTGGGAGAACAAGATGAAGCACGTGGCGAAGAACTATAAGCCGGCCGAGTGGAAGCTTCTGCAAGGCGCTTCCAACGGAGGCTACCACTATCTCGGCGCCGCCAAGATCATGGCACCCATCGGCAAGGCCTTTGCTGAGGCGAACCTTGCGCTGATGAAATAGGCTTGGCCGCAGACCCAAGGAAGGGAGGCCCAACCACCTAACGGCATCGATACGCAATGCATCATTGGTATCGCCACCATCAGCATGAAAATCATGAGTTCAGACCCTGCAACAGTCCTTTGGTATGAGAGCCCTGCAAAAGCATGGGAGGAAGCGTTGCCGGTTGGCAACGGCCGCCTGGGTTCCATGGTCTTCGGGAGGAATTCCGAGGAACGGATTCAATTGAACGAGGAGACTTACTGGTCCGGCGGTCCTTATTCCACCGTGATCATGGGAGGCCATCAGGCGCTGCCGGAGATCCAGAGGATGATTTTTGAAGGCAATCCCATAGGAGCCCACAAGTTGTTTGGCCGGCACCTCATGGGCTACCCGGTGGAGCAGCAGAAGTATCAATCGATCGGCAACCTTCATCTGTTTTTCGAGAACGAAGAGGGGGTATCCGGCTACAAACGCTGGCTGGATCTGGAAACGGGCATTACCAGCGTCGAATACACGGCCAACGGGGTGAGATTCAAGAGAGAGGTTTTCTCATCGGCTCCGGACCAGGTGATCGTGGTGAGGCTGACCGCGGACAAACCCCGGAGCATTTCCTTCATGGCCAGCCTGCGCGGATGCCGGAATGACGCGCACTCGAATTATGCGACGGACTATTTCCGGATGGATGGGGTGGATCAGGATGGCCTGATGATCAACGGCAAGTCCGCCGACTACCTGGGAGTCACGGGTGCCCTGAAATACCGCGTCCAGCTCAAGGCGGTTTCCGAGGGCGGAGCCGTCACGGTGGATGACACGGAGATCACGGTGGCTGAGGCGGATGCGGTGACGCTTTACGTCGCTGCGGCCACCAGCTTTGTGAACTACAAGGATGTCAGCGCTGATCCGGCCGCGCGGGTGGCAGGGCATCTGGCCGGTTTGCGCGGGAAATGCTATGTATCCGTTCGGGATGCGGCCGTCGCCAATCACCAGAGCCTGTTCAAGCGGGTGCGGCTGGAGCTGGAATCGGGCGCCCATTCGCATCTCCCAACCGACCTGCGCATGGCTTCTTTGGAAACCGGCCCCGATCCCAGCCTTGCCGCCTTGTGCTATCACTTCGGACGCTACCTCCTGATCTCCTCGTCGCGGCCCGGCACGGAGGCGGTGAATCTCCAGGGCATCTGGAACGAGAGCATGAATCCGAAATGGGATTCGAAGTACACCGCCAACATCAACCTGCAGATGAACTACTGGCCGGTGGAGTCCGGCAACCTTTCGGATTGCGCCGAGCCGCTGACCCGCTTGGTCAAGGAACTGACCGACCAAGGCTCCCGGGTGGCCAAAGAGCACTATGGCGCGAACGGCTGGGTGTTTCACCAGAACACCGATCTCTGGAGGGTGGCGGCACCGATGGACGGCCCCACCTGGGGCACCTTCACGGTGGGCGGAGCCTGGCTCACCAACCAGCTGTGGGAACGCTATCTTTACACGCTGGATCAGGAATACCTCAGGGAGATCTACCCGGTGATAAAGGGCGCCGTCGAATTCTTCATGGATTTCCTGGTGCCCCATCCCAACGGCAGGTGGCTGGTGACCAATCCTTCGAATTCACCCGAGAATCCACCCAAGGGCCCGGGTTACCGCTACTTTTTCGACGAGGTCACCGGAAACTATTACTTCACGACGATCTGCTACGGCTCCTCCATCGACATGCAGATCCTGAGCGACCTGTTCGCGTCCTTCACGCAGGCATCCGGAAAGCTGGGCGTGGACGCGGAGCTTGCAGCGAAGGTCGCTGCCGCCCGGGAGAAGCTGGTGCCGCCGCAGGTCGGCGGCAACGGCACCTTGCAGGAGTGGGCCGAGGATTATGGCCAGATGGAGGACAAGCACCGCCATTTCTCACACATGTACGGCCTCTACCCGGGCAACGTGCTGTCGGCCCGGAGGACTCCTCAATTCGTGGACGCGATCAAGGCGGTTCTCGATCAGCGCGGTGACGGCGGCACCGGTTTCTCCCATGCGTGGAAGATGGCGCTCTGGGCCCGGCTCTACGATGGCGAACGGGCGAACCGGATCTTCAAGAACTACATCAGGGAACAAGCCTGCCCGCAGCTTTTCGCCAAATGCTTCACCACGCCGCAGGTGGACGGATCGCTGGGGGTTGCCGCCGGCATCACCGAGATGTTGGTGCAGTCCCACGAGGGCCTGATCGACCTGCTGCCCGCCCTTCCGAAAGAGTGGAGCGAGGGGCGGTTCAATGGGGTCTGCGCCCGCGGTGCCTTCGAACTGGACATGAGTTGGAGCGGCGGCAAGCTGGACAGCGTGAAGGTCCTGTCCAAGGAAGGGCAGCCCTGCCGGATCAAATCCGCAAAAGACCTCTCAGTCCGGTCGGCGGATGATGCCATCACGCCCAGCCATTTGCCGGACGGTTCGATTGAATTCCCCACAACCAAGGGTGCCCGTTACCAACTCGCCAGAAAATAGGCCTCGCTCCGCAGCTTGCTGCAATCCCTGAACCGCCAACGATCCAGACACACCATCCACCATGAGAACGCCAACCACCCGAACGCCCCTTGTCCTTGCCACGGTGCTCATCGCAACAGCGAGCCATCTGATCGCCCAGGTTGACTACGATAAAGGTTCGCCTTGGAGCCAGCGTGCGGATTCGGGGCCCGATGCGGAGGTTCCCGGTTGGTACTACAACCTGGGCCTCACCGGGATCCGGGCCGAGCTGGTCGCGGATGAACCGAAAGCGCTGCTGGTGAAATACGTGATCCCGAAGACGCCGGCGCGGAAAGGCATCGAGATCGATGATCTGATCATCGGGGTCGATGGCAGGAAGTTCCGAAAGCCCCACCTCGACGGCTACGGGATGGAGGTCTTCGGCGCGCAAGGCCCGATCGAGGAACTGGCGGAAGCCCTGGAAGCCTGCCAGGCGAAATCAGGCAAGCTGAAGCTCATGGTGAAGCGGGGTGAGGAAACGATGGAGGTAGAACTCGATATCGGCACGGAGTATGGCAGCTACGCGAAGACCTTTCCCTCCGATTGCCCCAAGTCGAAGAAGATCCTCGAAGAGTTGCTCGATTACATCGCCAAGCAACAGAACGAGAACGGTTCGTTCGGCGACCCGGTGCACAACACCTTCTCCGCGCTCGCCCTGCTCGGCAGCGGCGAGAAGAAGTACCTTCCGGACGTCGAGCGCAACCTGCGCCACCTCTGCGAGTCGATCCAGTCGATCGACGAAGGCACGAGGAAGGACGGCTTGATGAACTGGACTTACATGGGCACCGCGATCGTGCTCAGCGAGTATTACCTGATCACGAAGAAGTCATGGGTGCTCAAGGAATTGGAGAAGATCCGCGACATCCTCTATGAAGGTCAATACCTCGACATGTCCCAGATCAATCCCAAGGTCAAGGAATCGCACCCCGATTCCTATCCCACCGGGCCGAAGCAGGCGCATGGCGGCTGGGGACACAATCCGGGCTTCGAGGGCTACGGCCCCATCGCGATGATTACTGCCCAGGGCGCACTCGCGTATGCCCTGATGGACCGCTGCGGCATCGAGATCGACCCCAAGCGCCATGACGCCGCTTATGAGTTCCTGAAGCGCGGCACCGGGGAAAATGGCTACGTCGGCTATGGCGATTCCGCCAGTGGCCCGGACGAATGGGCGGACATGGGGCGGACGGGTGCCTCCGGTATCGCCTGCTTCCTTGCCCCCCAATCGAGCGGTTCTTTCCGCAGGCTGGCCAAGAAGCATACGGATGTCATCGGCAAGCATCCGCAAAGCTTTCCCGACACCCACGCGTCGCCGCCCATGGGCATGGGCTATGAGGCGCTCGGAGCCAACATCGATCCCAAGAACTTCCGCAAGCTGATGGATGCCAACCGCTGGTGGTTCACCATGGCCCAATGCGGCGATGAAACCTTCTACTACCAGCCGAATCGCGACAACTCAGGCTACGATTCTTCGGCGCGTATGACGGCCTCCTGCGTGGTGGCTTTCATCTACACGATTCCAAAGCGGAGCCTCGCGATCACCGGCAAAGCCTCCCAGTAGTCGGCCGGCGGTGCCGCTCCCTTCGCTTGCAACACCGAAGCAGATCAGCGATCGCGCTTTTGGCATGGTTCTCTTCAGAATCGACACCATGATCACCGCACCATGCAACTTTCGGATGAGCACCTCCTTCGGCTATCACTGCGCAGCCCCCGGTCCGTGAGAGCTTTCCTGTTACTTCTCGCCGTCATCCTCATTGGCAGCGTGGTACGAGGCGAAGTTCCCTCCCAACTCATGGGCACCCGCTTCCTCACCCTCAACACCATCGTGCGGGTCAACCAGATCGAGGTCGCCCGCGACACCAACCACGGTGAGGACGAGTCGTCCATCCACTCGCCGGCCGAAGCGCGCGTCTTCCGCGAAGCCATCGAGAAAGCCTGGCCCGGCGCCCGCATCACCTGGGCCTTCAGTTGGCTCGCCCTCCACGACGACCGGGAGAACTACCGGTCGCTACGGGACTTAATCGTGAGTTATCACAAGAAATTCGGCGACGAGATCACCTTCATCCCGGGCTCCTACTTCGCCAACATGTACAATACCCGCGATCAGGTGAACCGCGACCTGCGCGACGGCCTGAAGCGCGTTTCCGAGATCGTCGGCGATGGCTACCGGCCGAAGAGCGTCGTCGCCGGCTTCCTTTCCGCCGCCAATCTCCGCTACCTCGCGGAGGAGGAAAACATCCACGTTTGCCAGGGCAACATCTGGAGCCAGTACGCGGTCGACAACGGCGACGGCGAAGGCTCGATCGCCTATCCCTACTACCCGTCGCGCGAGCACTTCTGCAAACCCGCCCGCGGCAAGGACGACTTCATCGACTGCGTGAACCTCGACGGCTGGACGGTCGATTTCCTCTGCGCCCGCATCCCGGGATCCAAGATGGTCAATGGCGAACGCTGGCGCAGCCGCCAGGGTGTCGGGCCGATCGAGACGCTGCTCGACATGGGGACCGAGCGCGGGCTGAAGTCGATGATGGCGACCACCGCCACGCACTTTGACGATGGCTTCAAGCGCAACGGCTTCGCGTGGGTGACCTGCGGCTGGGAAATGGGCCTGGTCGAGGCCCGCAAGATCTACGGCTATGGCGGACGCAACGGCATGGACGGCCTCCATCTCTGGCTCAGCGAAACCCGCAAGCGCTGGCCGGATGCCCAGCTCGTCACCCAGGGTGAATTCGGGTTGCTCTGGCGGGAGCATTTCAAGAACAACGATGCGCTCGACTATCGCTTCGTCCATTCCGGCTCCGGCATCCGCGCCTCGCGGGAAGACTTCGGGATCCGCTGGTTCATGAACCGGGACTTCCGGCTCGCCCTGCTGCGCGAGTCGAAAGACGGGCCGGAAAAGGTCATCGACTTCACCCGCTACGACCTGCCTGCCCGGGAGCCCGCCGACCCTGAGCCCGGCAAGCATTCCCGGAACTGGAGCCTGATGAACCGGATCAACCAGAAGGGAACCCGCCCGCAGGACAAGCCCGTCGCCCTCGCCGATCTAACAGAAGAAGAGCAGGCACTGATTGGCAAACACTACCCCGAGCTCCTGGCACCGGTCGCAGGCGGCAAGTAGATCTGCTGGCGGCTTGCTTCGCAGCAGGGAGCATTCTAAGGTCCCCGTCAGGCCTCGCGCTTGCATCCATGACGGACCCGCAGATTTTTTCCGAAACGCCGGAGTTGTTGAAATCGCTCGGCACGGCCTTGGGGCTGGGTTTGCTGGTCGGCTTGCAGCGGGAATGGGTTCAGGCCCGGATCGCGGGAATCCGGACTTTCGCGCTGGTCGCGCTGTTCGGCGGACTGAGCGGGGTATTGTCATTCACGCTGGGCGGCTGGGTGATCGGGGCGGCGCTGGTCGCTTGCGCGGCGGTCGTGATCATGGGCGTGGTGGCGGAAATGAGGCAGCCGAAGCCGGACATCGGGCTGACGACGGAGATCTCCGTGCTGCTGATGTTCACGGTCGGCGCGATCGCGGTGCTGGGGCATCGGCTGGAGGCGGTGGTTTGCGCGGGCACGGTGATGGTGCTGCTGCAAAGCAAAGAGCCGCTGCACGGGATGGTGCGGAGGATCGGCGAGAAGGACCTTAGGGAGATCGGGCGGCTGGTGCTGGCGGGGCTGGTGATCCTGCCGCTGCTGCCGAACCGGGAAATGGGCTATCTCGGCGTGCTCAATCCTTTCAAGGCCTGGTTGATGGTGGTGCTGATCATCGGCATCAGCCTCGCGGCCTATCTGGCGGGGAAAGCGTTCGGCGGATCGAAGGGCGCGGTGCTGGCGGGGGTGCTGGGCGGATTGATTTCGAGCACGGCGACGACGGCGAGTGTTGCGCGGCGGAGCCGGGCGGCGGGCGCGGCCGGCCGGTCGTTGGCGGCGGTCACGCTGATCGCGTCGGCGGTGGTGTTCGTGCGGGTGATCGCCGAGGTGATGATCGCCGCGCCGGGGGCCTGGCCGCGGATGCTACCTCCGCTGGGGGCGATGCTGGTGTGGACGGTGTTGGTGGCCTTTGCGTTGCACCGGCTGGCGGCGAAGGCGGGGCCTGCGGGGGGCGAGGAAGACACGCCTTCGGAGCTCAAGGGAGCAGTGATGTTCGGGCTGCTCTACGTCGCGGTGCTCTACGGGGTGGCGCTGGCGAAGGAACACTTCGGGACGGCGGGGCTTTACACGGTGGCGGCGATTTCGGGGCTGACCGACATGGATGCGATCACGCTTTCAACATCGGGGTTGGTGCAGAGCGGGCATGTCGAGGCCGGCACGGGGTGGCGGGTCATTCTGTTAGGAGGAATTGCCAACCTGGTGTTCAAGGCAGGGCTGGTGGCGGTGCTCGGGGGGAAGGGATACGTGCGGCCGGCGTTAGCGGGATTTGTCGCGGTGCTGGCGGGCGGCGGGGCGATCCTGGCGTTTTGGCCGTGAGATTCTTTGAATGTTGCGGCGGTCTGCGACCGCCGGTGACTGTGAACGAAGCACGGGTGGGTCCGTTCATTCTTTGGGGGTGAAGTGGCCCGCGGGGACGCTTCTTTTCAAAGTGCGGCGGTCATAGACGCGCCGCTGCATTGGCGGGCTTCAGCTCGCGCGAGAAGACGGCGTAGACGGCGGGGACGACGAAGAGGGTGAGGATGCCCGAGAAAATCAGGCCGCCGACGACCGCGATGCCGAGCGACTGGCGCGAGCCGGCGGAAGCACCGAGCGAAAGGGCGATCGGCAGGATGCCGAGGATGGTCGCCAGGCTGGTCATCAGGATCGGCCGGAGGCGCGAGACGGAGGCATCGAGCACGGCTTCCAGTTTCTTCATGCCCTGTTGTTTCCGCTGGTTGGCGAACTCGACGATCAGGATGCCGTTCTTGGTCACCAGCCCGACCAGCATGATGATGCCAATCTGGCTGAAGACGTTGAGGGTTTGTCCGGTGAAGTGGAGCGTCAACAGCGCGCCAGCCAGCGAGAGCGGCACGGTGAGGATGATGATGAGCGGATCAATGAAGCTTTCGAACTGCGCGGCGAGGACGAGGTAGATGATGAGCAGCGCGAGCAGGAAGGCGAAGAGCAGGCTGGACGAACTTTCGGCAAAGTCGCGCGACTGGCCGGCGAGGGTGGTCTGGAAGCCTTCGGGCAGGACTTCGGCGGCGATGCGGTCGAGCTCCACGATGCCGTCTCCGATGGTCTTTCCCGGGGCGGGCGTGCCCTGGATGGTGGCGGAGACGGAGCGGTTGAAGCGGAAGATGGCGGCCGGGCTGGCCGATTCCTCGAAGGTTACGATGTTGTCGAGCGAGACCATCGTGCCGCCCTTTGCCGGGACGAAGAGTTTCTTCAGGTCGCCCGGGTCGTTGCGGTCCTGGCGCTGCATTTGGCCGATGACTTGGTACTGCTTGCCGTTCTTCAGGAAGTAGCCGAAGCGCCGGCCGGAGTAGGCGAATTCCAGGGTGCGGGCGATTTGTTCGACCGAGATGCCGAGTTCCGCGGCCTTGTTGCGGTTGATCGAGATGATGCCTTCCGGGCGGTTCACCTTGAGGTCGGCGTCGATCTGCTTGAGCACCGGGCTTTGGCTCGCGGCGGCGAGGAACTTGGGAAGGACCTCGATCAGCGATTCCAAGTTCGAGGCTTGGAGGACGTAGGACAAGGGCTGTCCCGAGCGGCGGTCGCCGATGGTCGGCGGCTGGGTGGCGAAGGCGCGGACGCCGGTGAAGGCGTTCATGTCTTCCAGGATCTGCTTGTGGATCTCCGCCTGGCTGCGGGTCCGTTCCTCGGGCGGCTTGAGGTAGATGTTCTGGCTGGCGATGCTGGCCTCGGTGCGGCCCATCCCGCCCATGATGGTGAAGGTCCGGTAGGTCTCGGGGATGCTGTCGTCGACGTAGGTCGCGATCTTGTCCATCCAACTCTCGGTGAACTCAAAGCTGGAGCCTTCCGGCGCGTTGACGTTGATGCGGATGTTCTCACGGTCCTCGAGCGGGGCGAGTTCGCGCGGCACCACTTTGACCAGCCAGCCGATGAGGATCGCGTTGCCGGCCAGGATCAGGAAAGCGGCCCAGCGGACTTTCAGGAAGATCCGCAGCAGGGCGCGGTAGCTGGTGCCGAGGAACACGAAGAAGGGCTCGGTGACGCGGTAGAACCAGTTTGCGTTGCCATCGTGCTTCTTCAGCAGGTAGCGGCACATCATCGGCGAGAGGGTCAGCGCGACGAAGGCGGAGACCAGCACGCAGCCGGCGAGCGTGATCCCGAACTCGCGGAACAGCCGGCCTGTTAGACCGGAGAGGAAGATGATCGGCAGGAAGACCGCGGCGAGGGCGACGGTGGTGGAAATCACCGCGAAGTAGATTTCCTTCGAGCCCTTGATCGCGGCTTCGAGCGGCGGCATGCCGTCCTCGATCTTGGTGTAGATGTTCTCCAGCACCACGATCGCGTCGTCGCAGACCAGGCCGATCGCGAGCACGATGGCGACCAGCGTCAGGACGTTGATCGAGAAGCCGGCGACGTACATGATGAAGAAGCCGGAGACGATGCTCACCGGGATCGCGATCACCGGGATGATCGTCGAGCGCCAGTCGCGCAGGAAGAGGAAGATGATCAGCGCGACGAGGCCGAAGGCGATGACGAGCGTCTCCTTCACCTCCGAGACCGAGCGGCGGACGAAGCGGGTGAAGTCGTAGCCGATCTCGACGGTGACGTCGGACGGGACTTCCTTCTTCACGATCTCGAGCCGCTTGTAGAACTCGTCGGCGATCGCGATCGCGTTGGTGTTCGGCTGCGGGATGATGGCGACGCCGATGGAAAAGAGCAGGCCTTCCTTGGTGCCGGTGCGGAGGTTTTCCGCGGCGAGTTCGGCGTTGCCGACATCGCGGAAGTGGATCTGGCGGCCGCCGGATTCCTTGATGATGAGGTTTTCGAAATCCTCCGGCGTGTTGAGCCGGCCGAGCGTGCGCAGGGAGAGTTCGGTGGTGCTTCCCTCAAGCCGGCCGCTGGGAAGGTCGACGTTCTGGGCATCGAGCGCGGCCTGGACATCGAGCGGCGTGAGGCCGTGGACAGCGAGCTTCACCGGGTCCATCCAGAGGCGCATCGCGAAGCGCTTCTCGCCGAAGATGCGGACCGAAGAGACACCGGGGATGGTCTCCATCCGCTCGCGGATCAGGCGGTCGGCGAGGTCGCTGACTTCCAGGATGTCGCGCTGTTCGCTGCGCATCGAGAGGAAGAGGATGGGCGTGGAATCGGCGTCGGCCTTTTCGACCACGGGCGGGTCGGCGTCGACCGGCAGGTTGCGGATGGCGCGGGCGACGCGGTCGCGGACGTCGTTCGCGGCGTCGTCGAGGTTGGTATCGAGGGTGAACTCGACGGTGATGGTCGAGCGTTCCTCGCGCGACTCGGAAGCCATCGTGCGGATCCCGGCGATGCCGTTGATCACGGCTTCCAGCGGCTCGGTGATCTGGGACGCGATGACCTGCGGATTCGCCCCGGGATAGCGGGTCTGGATCGTGACGATGGGTGGATCGACCGCGGGGTATTCGCGGACGCCGAGGAAGGTAAAGCCGGTGATGCCGAAGAGCACGATGACGAGCGACATCACCGTGGCGAGCACGGGGCGCTTGATGCTGGTTTCGGCGAGACTCACGGGGCGGTTGGATGGAAATCAGGGCGCGACGGGCTTCACCGCGACGCCGGGGCGGAGGCGGAGGATGTTGGTGGTGAGCACCTGATCGCCCTCCTTCAATCCGCGGAGGACCTGCACTTGCTCGGCGGTCCGCATGCCGATCTCGACGTTCTGGAAGTCCGCCTTGCCATCGCGCAGGACATAGACCCCGTGGCCGCGGGCGGAAGGCACGACGGCCTGGGTGGGCACCGCGAAGCCGTTCGCGACGGTTGCGAGTTCGAGCGTCACTTCCGCGAAGCCGCCGGGCAGCAGGCCTTTGGGATCGGCGCAGATGCCGCGGATGCGGAGGCTGCGGGTGGCGACATCGGCGGCGGGTTCGATCACCGTGATCTCGCCTTCGAAGATGTTCGCGTTGCCGGCGACGGTGAAGGTGAACTTCTGGCCGGCTTTCACCTCGCTGGAGTAGCGCTCCGGCAGCGGAAAATCGACCTTGATGCGGGACAGGTCCTGGAGGTTCACCAGCACCGTTTCCGGCTTGAGCAGGGCGCCTTCGCTGACCTGGCGGATCCCGGTCTGGCCGGCGAAGGGTGCGCGGATCCGGGTTTTCTCCAGCTCGACTTGCTTGGTGGTTTTCTGGGCCTTGAAGATTTCGAGCTCGGCGAGGGCGATGTCGTACTCCTGGCGGCTGATCGCGCGTTCCGGAAGCAGGGTTTCGGTGCGGTTCTTGTTCGCCTCGGCGAGCTTCAGCTTGGCGTCGATCTCGGCGAGCTCCGCGGCGAGGTCGGTGTCATCGAGGAGGAAGAGAATCTCGCCCTTTTCGACGGGAGCGCCTTCCTTCATCTCGATCTTCACCAAGCGCTTGGTGAGTTCCGGGACGATGTCGACCGACTCGTTGGCGCGCAGGGTGCCGACCGTGTTGACCGAGTTCGCCATCGGGGTGGACTTCACCGCGAAGACCTCCGCGGCGACGGGTCCACCCGGACCTTGGGCCCGCAGCGCGGGCGCGGCGAGCAGCAGGGAGCAGGCGATGAAGGTCGGGAACGGCTGAGGCATGGGCGAAAGGGCTACCGGGAGGCATTGATACGGCGATGCTTCCCGAAATCCTCGGGGGAATCACCGCCGTCCTCACGCGCCGAGCCTCCCGGCAAACCTCACTTGAGCAAAGCCTGAAGTTCCCAGGTCCGTTTGTCGCGCGGGGTGCCGGGACCGTTGTAGCCGAGCATCCGGAAGCCTTTGGCCTCGGTCTTGCGCTCCGCCAAGGCAGCCTCGAGCGCGGTCTTGGCTTTACCGATGTTTTCCTTCGAGTCGCTACCCTGCCACGTGTAGCTCAGCGTCATGGTGGCGGGCACGTCGCGGACTTCCACTTTCGCGCCATCGGGGCCGGCGGTGCCGACCTTGCCGTTCTGATAGAGGAAGGCCATCGACGCCTGCTTGAGTTTGCCGTCCTCGCCTTCCATACCCATTTCGACCGGCGCGGTCATCGGGATGTCGTGCTTTTTGATGTGCATGAAGAGCGTCCAGAAGGCTCCCGTCTCGCCCTTGCCATTGGTGAAGGCGGCGCGGTAGGCGGGATACTTTTTCTCGCTGACCTGGTCGTAGGGACCGGGCTTCGGCCAGTCCTGCGGCAAGGGAGCTTCATCGACGTAGGCGGGCGCGGCTTTGGGCTCCGGGTTGTCGCCGGCCTGGAGGTTGCAGGCGGCGAGCAGGGCGAAAAGCGGGAAGAATTTCTTTTTCACGGGAGGGAACGAAGCGAGGGGGGGAGGGTTGGCAAGGAGTATTTTGCGGGGGATGGGCTGGGATTCGATCCGAACGTGATGGAGCCGCGGGCTATAAGGGACCGTTCTGCGAGCCGGTGGCACGCGGTCCCGGGGGATTTGAGATCATTTGAAGATCTTGCCGAAGAATGCCTTCATCGCTTCCCAGGAGGCCTTGTCGGCCTTCTCGTCGTAGGCGGCACCTTTGGATGGATCGTCGCCCGCCATCTTTTGGGTGAAGGCGTGGACAGCCTTGTCATAAGCGACGAATTCGAGATCGGCTCCGGCGTCCTTCATCTCCTTCTTGAAAGCATCGACCTGGGCGGGCGGGACGAAGGGATCGACCGCCCCGTGGAGGACGAGCACCTTGGCTTTCACGCCGTCCTTGGCCGCTGCCTTGCCCTCCGCGGCATCGAGCCCGCCGTGGAAAGAGACCACGCCAGCGATGTCGGCCTTGTCGCGGGCGAGTTCCAGCACGCCGGTGCCGCCGAAGCAGTAGCCGATCGCGGCGATCTTCGATTTCTCGGTGCGCTCGTCCTTTTGCAGTACCTCGAGGCCGGCCTTGAGACGGCCGCGGAACAGGTCGCGGTCGCCTTTGTATTTGCCTGCTTCCTGGCCGGCGGCGGGCGGGACGGGGCGGATGCCCTTGCCGTAGATGTCGGCGGCGAAGACATTGTAGCCGAGCTCCGCCAGCATCCGGGCGCGCATCTTTTCGTAGTCGGTGAGGCCGGTCCACTGGTGGATCACGAGCACCGCGGGGCGCTTGCCGGTGACGGCGTCGTCATACACGTGGAAGCCTTCGAGGGTGACGCCGTCGTGCTGGTATTCGACGGACTTTTCGACCAGGGCGGCAGAAGCGGAAGCGGCGGCGAGGAGGGACAGGGCGAGAACTTTCATCCCTGTGAGCAAAGCGAGGCGGGCGGGTCTGTCAAACCGACTTCCGGCGCAGAGCGAGAACGATGCCCCCGGCGACGATGCCCCAGAAGGCCGCGCCGATCCCTAACAGGGTGATGCCGGACAGGGTGACGAAGAAGGTCATCGCCGAGGCTTCGCGATAATCCTCGTCGCCGAGGGCCGAGGCCAGGGCGTTGCCGATGGTGGTCAGCAGGGCGAGGCCGGCGATGGCGAGGACGAGTTCGCGCGGGAAGGCGGCGAAGAGGCCGGCGACGGTCGCGCCGAAGATCCCGACGAGCAGGTAGAAGAACGCGGCGCAGAGCGGGGCCCAGTAGCGGCGGGCGGGGTCGGGGTGGGCTTCCGGGCCGACGCAGAAGGCGGCGGTGATGGCCGCGAGGTTGATGCCGAAGGCCCCGAATGGGGCGAAGAGGAGGTTGGTCACGCCGGTCCAGCCGATGATCCGCGACACCGGGGCCTCGTAGCCGCCGACACGGATGGCAGCGAGACCCGGCAGGTTTTGCGAGGCCATGGTCACGATGAAGAGCGGGATGCCGGTGCCGATCAGGGCCGGCAGCGACCACTCCGGCGAGGTCCAGACCGGTGTGGTGATGTTCCACGGCACGGACTCCAGATGCAGCAGGCCCTGCGCGGCGGCGATGGCCATGCCGAGCACGAGAACCAGCGGGATGTTCGCCCGCGGCCAGAAGCGGCGGCCGGCGACGTAGGCGGCGGCCATCGAAAGAACGAGCAGCGGGTTGCCCGGGACGGCGACGAAGGCATCGAGCGCGAAGCGCGCCAGCACGCCGGCCAGCAGTGCCGAGGCGAGCGGCAGGGGCAGCTGCTTCATCATCTTTTCAAAGCCGCCGCTGAAGCCGGCGATCATGATCAGGACGGCGCTGAACAGGAAGCAACCGATCGCCTGGGGCATCGTCAGGTGGCCGGCGGCCGCCGCCGCGCCGATGACCGCCGCGCCCGGGGTGGACCAGGCGATGAGGATCGGCTTCCGGGTGAGGATCGAGAACGCGAAGGTGGGGAACGCCATGCCGACGCCGATCGCCCACAGCCACGACGCCGTCTGCTCCGGCGTCGCGCCGAGGGCCTGGGTTGCCTGGAAGATGATCGCGACCGAACTGGTGAAGCCGACCAGCACCGACACGAAGCCCGCGACAAGGGCGGAAACGGAGAAGTCCTTCAGCATGGCGGCGAGGGGCTTGATGGCGGCGGGAACGGCCGGAGTCAACGCGACGGGGCGGGTTGGCGCGGAAAGTCATCGCCCGCGGAGGTCCGCAGCGTCATCCTCAAGGCATGAACTTGCGATCCATGCGTCCGGGCGAGGAGGGTGACATCGCTGCCTTGATCCACCGTTCGACCAACGCGTGGTATCGCGAAAAGCTCGGGCACGAGATCTTTAGCGGCACCCCGGAGGACTGCCGGATTTTTCCGGAGACCTATGAGGCGCTCGATCCCGGCTGCTGCCTGGTCGCGGAGATCGACGGGCAGATCGCGGGGTCGTGCTTTTACCATCCGCGCGATACCCATGTCGGCCTGGGCATCATGAATGCGGCTCCGGAGTTCGCGGGGCGCGGCGTGGCGAAGACGCTTCTAACAGAGATCTTGGAGCGGGCGGGCGGGCTGCCGCTGCGGCTGGTGTCCAGCGCGATGAACCTCGACTCCTACTCGCTCTACACCCGCGCCGGGTTTTGTCCGGTGGCGCTGTATCAGGACATGGTCCTGCCCGCGGAGCGGCCGCTCCCGCCGCCGCCGATGGTTTCCGGGACAGTGCGCCCGGCCACCGTGGCGGACTTGTTGGCGATGGTGGATCTGGAGAACGAGGTCGCCGGCATCCGGCGGGCGAAGGATCTGGCGCATTTCCTCCGCAGTCCGGACGGGCACTGGACGACCTTCGTGCACCGCGATCCCGCCGGGAAGATCGACGGCTGGCTGGCATCGGTCGACCACCCCGGCTGCCGGATGATCGGGCCCGGGGTGATGCGGGCGGATGGCATTGCTTTGGCGCTGATCCATGCGCAGCTCAGCCATCGTCGCGGCACTTCACCGGTGTTCCTGGTGCCGACGCACGAGACCGCGCTGGTGGCCGAGCTTTACGGCTGGGGGTGCCGCAACGTGGAGCTGCACTTTGCCCAGGTGCGCGGGGCCAGCCAACCACCGCAGGGCGTGGTCATGCCGAGTTTCCTGCCGGAGAGCGGGTGAGTCAGGCGAAGGCGAGGCCGTCGTAGAGCTCTAGAACGGAAGCTCCGCTTCCACTTCCGGGAGGGCGATCACCGCGTCGCGGCCGGTATATTCTTCCGCCTCGAAGCCCCCGGCGGCGCGGCGGCGGTTGGCGATCGCGCGCGGCCGGTCGGACTCGACGAGAAGCAGCACTTTGAGCGAGGGGATGGCGAGATAGGCGTCCTTTTTCTCGCCCATGTCGGTGCGGCGGGTGGACTCGCTCAGAACCTCGATCACCAGGACCGGGTGCTCTTGGAAATGGTCGCTGCCCGGGTTCGGGCGGCAGACGATCTGGAGGTCGGGGTAGTAGAAGCGGATGTGGTCCGCGAACTCGATCTTGAGCTTTGCGTCGCTGCCGAAGGTGCGGCAGGGCTTGCCCCGGAACTGGGACCCGACGGAAATCCCCGCATTTGTTGCGATGGCCGCGTGATTATTGGTTCCGCCGGCCATGGCGTGGATCACGCCGCCGAGGTACTCGTGCTTGATATCCGACTGCTCCTCCCCCGCGAGGTAGTCTTCCACTGAGACGAATGCCGGGGTCATGTCGCAGGCTAGCCACGGACAGGAGGGATGACAAGCCGCAGGCTCAGCAGCACAGAGGCATGCAGAGCTTGATCAGGGATGGATCGATCTGGTATTTCGAATCCACCACGGTGGAGATCGGCAGGTGGCCGAAGGTGCCGTCGCGGAAGACCATGATGGCGTTGGTTTCACCGGCTTCGAGCGAATCGACGGCGGCGATGGCGAACTTGTAGGCCATGATGCGGTCGTGGACGGTCGGCGAGCCGCCGCGCTGGACGTGGCCGAGGACGGTGAGGCGGGCTTCCATGCCGATCGCGTCGTTGATGTAGCGGGTGGTGTATTCCGCCATCTTGGTGCCTTCGGCGACGATCGCGATGATGTGGCTGCGGCCCTCGTGCTTGATCTCGTATTTCAGCTTGGCGCCGATCTTTTCGAGGTCGAAAGGGATCTCGGTGGTGAGGCAGACCTCCGCGCCGCAGGCCAGCGCGCTGACCATGGCGAGGTAGCCGCAATGGCGGCCCATCACTTCGATGACGAAGGCGCGGGAGAACGAAGTCGCGGTGTCGCGGATGGAGTCGACCGACTGGCGGATCATGTTCAGCGCGGTATCGACGCCGAGGCAGTAGTCGGTGCCGGCGATGTCGTTGTCGATGGTGGCCGGGATGCCGGCGAAGGGGACGCCGAAGTCGGTGTAGAACTGGTTGAGGGCGCGGAAGGAGCCATCGCCGCCGATCACAACCAGCTTCTTGATGCCTTTACGTTCCAGGTTTTCGAAGGCCTGGCGGCGGAACTCGATGTCGAAGAAGCGCTTGGAGCGGGAGGAGCGGAGGATGGTGCCGCCGCGGTGGAGGATGCCGGAAATCAGGTCGCGGTTGGACTCGACGATCTTGTCGTCGATCAGCCCGCGCAGGCCGTCGTAGACCAGCCAGGGCTTGTAGCCGCGGGAGGCGGCGTAGTCCGCGGCGCATTTGACCGCGGGGTTCATGCCGGCGGAGTCTCCGCCGGAGGTTAGAATGGCAAGGCCTTCGCTCATGGGGTGCAGGGGGGAGGGAAAGGGACCGCCCGCGGGGTGGCAAGCACGGGATGTGCCGGGAGCGAAATCGTGGCGATGACAAAAAATCCCGAACCCTGCCGGCGGGGCGAAGGGCATGGTTTTGAGGGGCTTGGGGAGAAGGCGTCGGACCGGGGTCGTTCGCGGTGAATAAAAGTCCGGCAGAATCGTCCTTGGTGGACGTTATTCCATCATCGGGACGGGTGTGGCGTGGGGTTTTCCCCGCTCGCCGGCCGAAAGATTTGCCGCGGGTCAAACCGCGGCGGGGCGGGCGCTCGGGGAGGGGTGCCCGCCCCAACCTTTTTCAAGCATGAGAATTTCCGCCCTCCGAACTACTCTCCGTGCCGGGGTGCCGGTCGCGGTCGCCCTGATTTGCGGCGCAATTCCGGCGCGCGCCGACCGGGACAGCCCCCTGCCTGATTGGGGAAGCGGCTATTTGACGACCTACCTCGACAACGATCTTTTCGGCCACACGGACCGCGATTACACCAGCGGGGCGCGGATGTCGTGGATTTCCTCGAATCGCGACGTGTCGGACCTGGGCTCGGTCCAGCGGATGCTGCGGCGGCTGTCGGGGGATGAGGACAGTTTCCGGGTGTTCAAGGCGGTCACCGGATTTGAAGACCCGCAAGACGTCCAGTATAACTTCGGCTCGTCGCTGACCCAGTTGATGTTCACTCCGGAAACCGGTGCGTCCTATGCCCAGCCGGCGGGCGAACGGCGCTATGCCGGGTGGCTGGGGCTCGGGTTTTCGTTGCATGTGAAGGACGACCGGATCCTGAACTCGATCGAATTCACCGTGGGCACCACCGGATCGAACGCGCTCGGGGAGCACTCGCAGGATTTCGTCCATAGCGTCCGCGGGCTCGCTCAGTTCAACGGCTGGGACAACCAGATCCCGAACGAGATCACCGCCGACCTGAGCTTTGTCCAAAAGCGGCGCTCGGATTTCCTGAAGCGGGACCAAGGGGTGTTCCGGGTCGACGGACTTACGGAATGGGGAGCTCGTCTTGGCACCTTCCGAACCGCCGCGCATGTCGGCGGGTTTTTCCGCGCGGGCTTCCATTTGCCGCCGGACTTCACCGACCCGCGGCTGTCGGATACGGCGTATTCGAACCTCTATTTCGACACGGACGATCCGTATGTCGGGCATTGGTCCGCGTATCTGCTATTCGGGGCGACCGGCCGGGCGGTGGGCTTCGATGCCACCTTGGACGGACCCTTGTTCACCGGCTACGACACCGGCAACCTGCGTGAGCCTTTCGTCGGCGAGGTCTTCTGTGGCGGCGGAATCCGCTACCGTCAGGTGGAGCTGAGCTATGTGCATACGTGGCGCAGCCAGGAGTATGAAGAGCAGCGTGGAGGAGTGTCGGACTTCGGTTCGGTGGCGCTGCGGTTGAGATTCTAACGGGAGTTTCTTGATTGCTTCGACCCGCGCGCGGGCCATGCTCACGGGATGATCGCGGGCATAAGAGTTTTCGCCGCCATGTTCGGCATCGCCGGGTTGTTGACGTTTCCCGCGACAGCGGAGGAGGTGGCGGCGAAGCCCGAAGCGCGGGTCCAGTCGCTGGTGCGCGAACACGCAGCGGGGATGAAGTTCGCGAGCATCGAGTCCAAGGGTGGCGAGACTTTCCGCGGGGTGGAGGTGACCGGGGTGACGGAGCAGGCGGTCAAGTTCCGCCATGCCGGGGGCGAGGAGACGCTGGCGGCGGCCGACTGCCCGGGATTGTGGGTGGAATTGTTCGGACTGGTGGCGGAGGGCGCGCCGGTGCCCGCGCAAGAGGTCGCGAAAACCGACGAGGCGGTGGCGAAGGCGATCGCGGTGATCGAGGGCGACCGCTCGAACGGCACCGGCTTCTTTTGCCGGGCTGAGGGGAAGGTCTATCTCTACACCGCGGCGCACGTCCTTTCCGGGAATTCGAAGCTGTCGGTGAAAATGCGCGACGGCACGGTGGTACGGAAATTCGGCGCGGTGGAAGCGGCGGAGGGCGCGGATCTGATCCGGCTGGCAGTGGGCGAAGCGGTGCCGCATGCGTTGGAGATCGCGGCGGAATCGGGAGTCGCGAAGGTTGGCGTCCCGGTGCTGGCTTCCGGCAATGCCGGCGGCGGCGGGACGGTGGGATTTGAAAAAGGCAAGGTGATGGGGGTGGGGCCGGAGTCGATTGAGATCGATGCCGAGGTGATCCAAGGCAACAGCGGCGGGCCAATCCTGCACGGAACGACCCGCGAGGCCTTGGGCGTGGTCACCCACCTGACGGCCGAGCGGAAGGACGAGTGGGCCAAGGAGACGCGCTTCGCCGGAGTGCGGCGCTTCGGCTGCCGGCTCGACCGGAGTTGGAAATGGAAGGTCGTGCCGGTGGAGGTGTTCCTGAAGGAGGGCAAGGCGATCCTGGCGGTGCAGCAGCAGTCCGAGCTGATGATCGCGGCGCTGAGCATGTCGAAGTGGGGTTCACCGGTTTTCCAGCAGCAGCGCGAGGACCCGCTTTCGAGGGATATCACCGCGCTCCAAAGCTGGATCGAGCAGCAGCAAAAGGGTGGCCAGCGCTTCAGTGAGACCGACCGGAAGAAGCGCTTGCGCGGGATTTTCGACAGCGCCCGGCATCGCTCGCGCAGCCAGATGGCGGCGTTCAAGAGCGAGGGATTCACGTGGTTCCACCGCGAATCCGCGACGCAAGAAACCCTGCAGCGGGCGGAAATCGACAAGGTCTACGAGAGCACGGTGGCGGAGCTGAGGTAGGGCTTCGGGGCGGATTCAGGCTTGATTTGACGGGATGTGGACTTATTGTGTCCCCATGAAAACGGCCACCGTGCGGGAATTGCGGAACGACTTCTCGAAGCTCGAAGCCTGGCTGGGCGAGGGCGAGCAGATTTGCATCGAGAAGCGCGGCCAGCCGATCGCGATGCTCACGCCAGTGGATGCGGCGACGGTGAAGAAGGTCAAGATGCCGGACTTCATGGCGCGGATGAAGAAGACCTGGGGCGACCGGGTTTTCAGCGAGGAAGAGGTGAAGGCGATGCGGGAGGCGGAACTTGAAGGCGATCTCGGATGAACTCCTATCCCGACACCTCGTTCCTTTGCTCGCTTTACCGGCTCCAAGTCTACTCGCCGGCCGCAGCGCGTTGGATGGGCGCCCGCTCCGGTTCGCTCCCGGTGACCAGCCTGCTGTTGTTAGAGTTCCGCCAGTCGGTCCGCTTCCAGACTCGGCTGTTCTCGCTCGACCGGTCGAAAGGCTATCCTCCTGCCGAGGGCGCGCGGATGCTGCGGGACCTTCAATCGGATCTTGGCAACGGAGTGCTGGCGGTGGTTGCGGCCGATTGGGCCGACGTGCACCGGATCGCGGAGAATCTGAGCGGGAAATACACGGCACAAGGTGGTCACCGATTGGCGGACATCTTGCATGTCGCGACCGCCCTGCATTTGGCCTCGCCCGAGTTCCTGACTTTCGACGCCAATCAGCGGGCCTTGGCGACGGCGGAGGGTATGGACGTGCCTCTGTGAGCCGTTGCGGCTTGCCGCCGCGCGCCGCAATCCCTTGTCTCACGGTATGAAGCGTGCTCGCAGGGAGCCGCTCCCTCCGGTGACCCTATGAAAAAACTCGCCCTCCACTGGCAAATCCTCGCCGCGCTGGTCCTTGCCACCCTGACCGCAACCGCTTTTCGCGGTCTGTTCGGAGAGGGGGACCAGCCGGCCTTCGTCACCGCCGCGCTGGAGGGCTGCAAGCTGGTCGGCGACCTCTTCCTGAGGGCGCTGAAAATGATCATTATCCCGCTGATCGTGACCTCGGTGGTCGGTGGGATCGCGGGGCTGAAGGACGCCGACGGCTTCGGTCGGCTTGGGCTCAAGACGATGGGCTTCTACATGACCACCGGCCTGCTGGCGATTTTGCTCGGGCTGTTCCTGGTGAACATGATCCAGCCCGGGATCGGGTCCGACGGCCAGCCGAACGCGATGATCCGCGAGGCCTTCGAAAAAGGCACCGGCGTCAGCGAGGGCGACATGGCGAAGGTCGAGGCGGCATCCGGCAACGTGCCGAAGGGCAAGGGGATCTGGGCGAGCATCTCAGGCGTGTTCCGCTCGATGCTGCCGGAGAATGTTTTCGCTGCGGCTTCTGCCAATGATTCGGTGCTCGGGGTGCTGGTCTTCAGCCTGCTCTTCGCGGTGGCCGTCACGCGGCTGCCGGAGCAGCAGGGGAAAAGCCTGCGCGATTTCTTCATCGCGGCCTCGGAGGCGGTTTCGATCATCGTCCACTGGATCATGGCCTTCGCGCCGCTCGGCGTTTACGCGCTAATCCTGCCGGTGGTCTATCAGACCGGCTTCGGGCTGTTTGAGAGTCTCGGCAAGTATGTGATCACCGTGCTGCTCGCGCTGGGCCTTCACATGGGGGTCACCATGCCGCTGATCCTGATGCTGTTCGCCCGGGTCAGCCCGAAGCGGCATTTCGCGGCGGTCAAGCAGGCGCTGATCATGGCATTTTCCACCGCATCGTCCTCCGCGACGCTGCCGCTGACCATGGAATGCGTGCGCGACCGCTGCGGCGTGTCGCAACGGGTGACCTCGTTCACCCTGCCGATCGGCACCTCGATCAACACCGACGGCACCGCGCTCTACGAGTGCGTGGCGGTGATGTTCGTGGCGCAGGTGATGGGGGTGGCGATGGGGGTCGGCGAGATGTTCTTCGTGGTGGTGGCGGCGCTGATGACCAGCATCGGCATCGCCGGCGTGCCGCATGCCAGCCTGGTGGCGATCCTGCTGATCCTGAAAAATTCCGGGATCCAGGGTGCCGAGGCGGCGGTCGGCGTGCTGCTGGCGGTCGACCGCTTCCTCGACATGAGCCGCACCACGGTGAACGTCTTCGGCGATACCTGCGTGGCGGTGCTGGTGGCGAAGAGCGAGGGGGAGAAGGTTCTGGAGAAGTAGCGCGACGGTGCTCGTTGCGCGCGGGGGCGGGATGAAATGGTGGGTTCGATCCGCGTCAGAGAGACGGGCCGCCCCATGCACACAACTTGCAAAGTTGTGCTACTTCGGGCTACGCCGCTTGCCAGCGCTTCGCGATTTCTTCAAGGATCACCGGGTCCTGCGGGGCGTCTTCGCGGCCGAAGTGCTTGGCTTCGAGAGCGGTGATTTCTTTCTCGATCGCTTCCTTCATCGCGGGGGTGATGCCGTCGCGCTCCTGGACGCGGCGGAGGAAGCCGATGACGCTGACGGCGTTGAGATGGGCGGGGAGCGGGAGCAAGACGGGGCCGTCGTGTTGATGGGTCTTGCGGTTCTTGAAGAGGAGGAACATGCCCGCGATCAAGGCAACGAGAGCCGCGATGCCACCGCCGATCCAGGGGCCGAGGCGCTTGGCGGAGCCGCCGAGCGGAACGCTGGCTTCGACCGGGACGAGGTCGACATCGACGTAGCGCTGGCGCAGCAGGCCGTCTTCCTTCGCGAGTTCCGGCTTCACGGCGGGGAACTGGAAGGCCGCGGGCAGCGTGCCGCCTTTCGGCTTCAGTTCGATCCGCCATTCGTGCTCGGACACCGGCGAGAGGTCTTCCGCGGCGGCATCGAGCTCGACCACGCGCAGGCCGCGGTCCTCGATGTTGCCGGTTTCGAAGCCGTCGAACTTCTGATCTAACAGACCGGCCAAAGGCGGCACCAGCCCGTGGGCGGCGGCCTTCACTTCGAGGTAGAGGCTGCCCTTTTCGGCGTGGCTGCGCTCGTCGAGCGTCTGGGTCACGCGGAGGTCGCGGTAGGGCCGCGGCTCGGCTTTGGCGGCATCGATCGGGACTTCCGACGAGGTGACCGGGAGGACGACGTAGCCGGAGGTGTCGTTGAAATCGAGGTCGATCTTGAGCGGCGGGACCTTGTCGACCTGCGGGCCTTTCGGCTTGAGCAGGAAGTAGGCGTAGGGCGTGAGTCGCCAGCCGAATTTCGGATCGGTGAGCGACTCGACCTTGTCCGAGTGGAAGGTCAGCGAGACGACTTCGAAGTGCTCTTCCAGCGCGGCGCGGGCGGCCTTCTCGAACTTGTCGCGGTAGTCTTCCGGCGGGCGGCCGAAATTGAAGCCGTAGGGCGAGGCGGTCTGGTTCTGGAGATACTTCTGGAAGCCGCCGGACTCGCGTTCGATCTCCCGGGTGTGGCGGAGATTCACCCGCAGGCCGAAAGGCGCGTCGCTGCCGACCCGGTCCGGGCCGTCGACCGAGGCATCGAGCTCGATCTCGGTGACCAGGTCGCGGTAGTAGGCCAGCACCTCGGCGGCATCGGCCAGCGCCTCGTGGTCGCCGGCGATGGCGGCGGCACCTTCGAGGTAGCGCAGCTTGAGGTCGGGCGCGGCGTTGGCGAGGCGGGTGTTGAGGGTGGTCGCGAAGGCCTTGAGGTGGCGCTCCTTGCAATCGCCGGGCAGCGCGGCGAGGGCGGCCTTGATCTTCGGATACTCGTCGGGCGTGCCGACGTGGTGGCTCTTGAGGGCCTCCAGCGAAGGCGAGCCGAGCGAGGCGAAGAACCAGGTCTCGAACACCGCGGCCGACTCCTTGGTCGGGTCCTCCAGCGGCAGGCTGTCGGCGTAGCCCTTGGCGGCGGCGGCGAGGCCGTCGAGGGCGGCGCGCTTGATCGCCGAGTGCTGGTGATCGGGCGCCAGCGTGCTGCGGTAGTTGCTCTCTTCGAAACGCAGGGCGGCGAGTTGTTCCTCGAGCCGCCACGCCTCGGCCGGTTTCTTCGGCAGGGCGCGTTCGAGCACGCCCTGCGCGGCCTGGTAGCCGTTGAGGATCTGCTCCTGGAGCTCCTTGTCCTTGCGCTTGGTCTGGAAGGCCTGCTGGAGTTTCGGGTTCGGCCACAGGCCGGCGAGGTTGAGCCGCATCTTGCCGACCAGGGTGCCGAGCGTCTTCGCATCGAGCACGTCGGTCGCGCCGAAGACCGACTCGATCGCTTCCACCCGCCAGACCTCCGCCTGGCTGTGGCAGGAGATGAAAGCGTCGGCGAGTTCGGTGTGGAACGACTCGCCGAGTTCGAGCCCGCGGATGCCTTTCACCAGCGCCGCCAGCTCGATCAGGTTGCGTTCCTGTTTCGAGCGGGTCAGCGGGATCGAGCCCGACTGGTTGTTGAAGCCGTAGAAGTAGAAATAGCGGGAGCGCATGTCCTGCGCTTCGTTCGGGTTGTTGTTTTCGGACCACACCCGGATCATCTCGCGGACCAGCGACTTTGCTTCTTCCTTATCCGCCGCGGCGATCGACTTGATCACCGGCAGCGCCTTCTTTTCTTCCTTCACCTTCAGCAGCAGGCGAGCGGAGGCGAGCAGGCATTCCTGGCGGGTGGCGGTTTCGACGGCGGCCAGCCAGGACTCGTCGGGCTGGCATTCCAACAGCACGCCGGCCCCGATCGGGCGGACGCCGGGGCCCTGGAAGCCGGTCGACGGGCGGCCGAAGAACATGTTCCCCCACTCGTCGTACTGTGGGACGGTGCGGCGCGAGGTGCTCTGGTCTTTCTGCTGGGTCACCCCGGCTTCGTGGACCCACTGGCGGGCGAACTGGGTGAAGATGCCGGACCACGCGGCGGGATCGACGTCCTTGGTGGAAAGCATCGTTTTCACCGCGGCGTGCTGGAGCTTGAGTTGTTCGAGCCGCAGCGTCTCGTCGGGATTCTCGCGGCTCTGGGCGGTCAGGGTGCCGAGCGAGGCGAGCAGTTCCAGGCCTTCGCCTTGGGGATTTTTAAAGGTCTTCTCCAACCACTGCTTGCCGGTGTCGTCGCCGAGCTCGGGGATCAGCGACAGCGCGCGGAACAGGGCTTCGGCGCGGGCCTCCGGCGGGGCGTCCTTGTCGGTGAGGAAGGAAGTCGAAAGTTCCCAGGCCAAGGGCAGCGCGTCCTTGCCGGCGGCCTTCGAGTCGAGCTGCGAGAGCTCGGCGCGATGGCGGGCGATCAGGTTCAGCGCGGCGTAGTCCTTCTTCTCGCGCGAGACGGCGAGGTCGGGCAGGAAGGCTCCGGCGTCCTTGACGAAGCCGGCTTCTAACAAGAGCTCGGCGGCGCGGGTCTTGTCGGCGGGCTCGCTGCCGCCGAAGTTCGGGATGCCGGCGGTCAATGCGTCGAAGAATTCCTTCGGCGGGCGGGGCTCCTTCGGCAGCAGTTTGGCAAGGGACTCAATCTGCTTCTTCTGCGGCGGCACCGGCGCGGCGGCGGCCAGGCCTAACAGATCGGACGGCGGCAGGTAGGCGGGCTGGCTGTGCGGCTTGGAGCCTTGGGCGATCAGTTCCGGCGGCGGAGTGACCTGCGCCGGCGCGGAGAGCTTGGCGACGATCATCTGGTAAGTCTCGCCGGAGCTTTCCTTCGGCAGCGCGGCGAGGAAGGCCTTCACCTTGTCCCAGCGGCCAAGCACCACGTCGCGGCGGAAGACGGCGGCGTCTTTCTGGAATTGCTCGAGTTCCTGCCGGGCCTTGGCGGCGTCGACATTCGGTGCGGGTGGCTGCGGCTGGCCTTCCACGGCGGGCGGCGGGACAGGGACCGGAGCTACCTGAGGCGCTTCCTTCGGCGGTTCCGCGGCCCGCGCTTCTTCCAAGCGGGTGGCGAGGATGCCGGCGGTGCTGCGGTCGAACTGGAGTTCGCGCAAGATCGCCTGCTTCTGCTGGGCTGGCGTCGGGGCGGGGCGGTTCTTGCTCTGCTCGATGAGCTGGCGGAGGCGGTTGAAGTCGAGTTCGCCACCGGCTCCTGCGGCGGGCATGACGGCTCCGTCGGCAAGGATCGCGCCTTCCGCAGCTCCGGCAGGGCTCACCACGCCCGCCGGAATTCGTTCGGTGGCCAGTTGAAGCTGGACGGCTTGCTGCCCGTGATGGGGAACGGTGAGGGCGGCGAGGGCGAGGAGAACGAGGCGGGGTTGCATGGGGCGAAAATGACTCGGTGGATCGAACCTTTACTTGTGGATACGACGGAGGACAAGCCGCGGTGAGGCGGCATTGGCCGGGAGAGACGAGACTCCTGTCGTCTCGAGGGCGTCGGGGGGACAAGAGTCTCCCCCCTCCTTTCTCAAGATCCTTCGCCGTCCACCGGCGGACCGGAGCCGGCACCGCGGCTGTCCTTGGGCTTTTGGCCGGGCTTTTTGCCGGGCTTGTTTCCCGGGTTGCTGCACTTGCCGGACTTGCAGTTGCACTGCTTGGGGATGGCCTTGCCGTAAAGGTCCTCGGGCTCCATGCGGGCGAGTCGGATGGCGGACTCCAGATCGTCGGCGTGCTTCGCGGCGGCGGCCGTGTCACCGGCTTCGGTCGCGCGCTGGACGAGCAGCTTGCGCTCCTGGCGGGCGGCTTCGATTTCGGGCTCCCACTCGCTGTCGGGCAAGCCTTCGAGCTTCATCAGATACGTCATGTAGAAGCGCGAGGTGGCGAGGGTGGCCAAGGTCTCGTCGCGCAGCTCGGCGTGGGCGTTCGGATCCTGCGCCAGCTCTTCGGCCAGCGCGGCGAGTTCCTCGCGCGCCTTCGGCAGCTCGTCGCTTTCCATGCGGGCTTTCGCAAGTTCCAGCCGGATCCGGCGGGCTTCCTCGATGCGGTCCTTCGGCAGTTGGGCGAGGCTTTGCTCGTAGGCGGCGATCGCGGCCTTCCAATCTTCGGCGCCGGCTTTCGCCTTCGCCTCGGCAAGCGTCGACGCGGTGGCATCGAGTGTCATCTGTTCGCGGCCGGGGCCGTAGTGGAAGGCCAGCAGGCCGAGCGGCACGAGGCACCAGAGGGTCAGGATGAGGATCTTCATGGCAGTGTCTTAAGTCGCAAGTTGAGCGGAATGGTCAGGGAAAGGAACCGGCGAGTTCCTTGGATTTTGGAACCGCAGCACGGCGCGGGCCGGGATTCCAGCGGGAGCCGGCGAAATGGAGGAGCAGGGGGAGTCCGGCAAGCAGGGTGGCGCCGAGCGTGACGAGCAGGATCGCCAGCTCGCGCTGGCCGGGGAGTCGCGCGGTGCCATCGACCGCCAGCGTGCCGAGGCGCTGGAGCATCGCGGTCGGGACCAGCTTCGCGTTGCCGTCGTGGTACTCGCCGCCGAGCCGGGTGGCGATCTGGCGGAGCGTCGCACCGTCCTGGCGCGAGTGGTGGCCGTCGATGAAGCTGCCTTTCACGGGATCGCCGACGCCGGCGACCAGCACGCCGCCGATGGAGGGCGGGAGCTTCGGCATGCCGGTGGCGGGGACCGAATCGCCGTCGCTGATCAGGACCATCGTCGCCGATCCGCGCGGCCATTTGGCGGCCATCTTGACGGCCTCGGCGATGCCGTCGAGCAGCTTGGTTTTGCCGGTGGGGAAGGCCTGGTGCATCGGCAGGTCGTTCATCATGTTGTGGAGGATTTCCAGGTCGCGGGTCTCCTCGACCACCGGCTTGGCGCCATTGTAAACGGCGACGACCGAGGTGTGCAGCTTGTCGTGGGCGGTGCGGGCGATGATCGATTCCACCACGGCTCGGGCGCGGTCCATGCGGCTTTCCTTGGCAGTGGCGCCGGCGTCGCGCAGCCGCATGCTGGGGGAAACGTCGAGCACGATCAGCAGGTGCTGGCGTTCCTTGGCTTCGACGTCTTTCACGGTCGAGCGATGCGGGGTTGGCGGCAGCAGCAGCAGCGTGGCGGCGCCCCAGACCAGCATCGCCAGCGCCGCGACCCGGACCAGCGGCGCGATCCGGCCGGCAAGCGACGCCTTGCCGCCCGGCCCGAAGGCCAGCGTGGCCACGCTGCGCACGCGGCCGAGGTGCAGCCATTCGGCCCCCGTGGCAAGCACGAGGGAGGCGAGGGCGAGGAGGAGCGGCGGCGTGATCAAGGGAAAGGCAAAGATTGAACCGCCAAGACGCCAAGTGCGCCAAGTCGGGGAGATGGAAGAGAAGGCCACGTCGCCGCCTTCAAGAACTTGGCGTCCTTGGCGTCTTGGCGGTTCAATTTTCCGGGCATTACCATGGCGTGTAGCGGAGGCCGAAGAGGGTGAGGAGGTAGAGCGCGCCGAGGCCGAGGCCGGCGAGGGCGAACGGCTGGAAGAAGTCGACGGGGTCGGGGGTGACGCGCTTGATCGGGGCTTTCTGCATCTCGTCGATCTTCGCGAAGACGGCCTTGAGCGAGGCGGGGTCGCCGGCGTTGAAAACCTCGCCGCCGGTGATCGAGGCGATCACGCCGACCGAGTCCGGCGCTCCGCCTTCCGCGACGTGGACGTCGTAGACCTTGATGCCGTTCGCCTTGAGGCTTTGGGCGATGGCGACGTCCTGGCCGTTATTGAGGTCGTAGCTTTCGCCGTCGGTGAAGAGCACGATCATCCGGTCGCCGCTGTTGCTGTCGAGCAGGGTCTTTTCGGCGGATCGCAGCGCCATGCCGATGGCGGTGCCGCCGAACCAGGGCGGCAGGTTTTCCGGGCGGAGAAAAGGCGGTGCGCACTTGAAGGCGGAGACGTCGTTGGTGAGCGGCACCCAGTTGAGCACGCTGCTGCCGAAGACCGTCAGGCCGAAGGCGTCGCCCTTGCGGTAGGTGATGAAGTCGTTCACCGCACCCATCGCGGCGTCGTAGCGGGTGGCGGAGCCGAAGGGGGCGGTCATCGAGCCGGAGACATCGAGGCAGAACAGGATGTTGGTCATTTCCCGCTCGCTGCGCGGCTGCTCGAAGCGGCGCGGTCCGGCGAGGATGGCGATGGCGAGTGCCAGCAGCGCGACCGGCAGCAGGTCGGCGGACTTTAGGAGAAAGCCGAGCATCCGCGCGCGGCGGAGCGGTTGGTGGTCGAAGGGCAGCGGGACCCGGCGGCCGGCGCGCTTCCACAGGAACACCGCGAGCCCGACCGGAAGGACGAGCAGGACGAGGAGCCATGGATGGGCGAAGGTCATGGGAGAGTGCCGAGTGCCGAGTGATCAGTGATCAGTGAGCAGTGAGCAGTGAGCAGTGATCAGTGATCAGTGAGCAGTGATCAGTGAGCAGTGAGCAGAGGGTGAGCTTTATCGGCTGTAAGGCGCGAGGAGTTGGTCGATCTCGGCTTTGGTGGTTTCGCTGGAGCGGGCGTGGAGCCAGCGTTCGAGGGCGAGGAAGAGGGGGGCGGCTTGGGGATCGCTGCGGAGTTTGACCATCGCTTCGGCGGGGGGCAGGGCGGCGATGTCGGGGCGGTGTTCGCGCCAGTGGCCGATGACGAGGCGTTCGAGTTTCGCGCGGTCGTCGGTGGCGAGTTGGCCTTTTGCGGCGGCATCGACGAGCGGGCGGAGGCGTTCGGCGAGGGTGGCGGTGGCCTGCATGCTGTCGCCGCCGGTGGCGGGCTTCTTTTTCCGCCAGACGAGGATGACCGCCAGGCCGGCGAGCCAGAGGGAGCCAAGTACGATCATCATCGTACGATAGCCGCCGAGTTCCGGGAGGTTGCCGGGCGGGATGTCGTGGGGATAGGTGATGCCGGGCGGCAGGGCGCTGGTGATTTCCAGCGGGATGGCGGGGAGCGTGGTGCCGGCGGGGGCTTCGAGGAAATCGGCGAGGTTGTAGGTGCCGGCTTCGAGGCCCTGGACTTCGAAATCGTAACGGCTGCCGTCCTTGGCGGGCTTCACCTCGAGGATGCGGACCATCAGCGGCGGCTTGCGGTCGCGGCGCGGCTTGGCTTTCACCTCGCCGCCGGGGACGTAGAGGTCGCGGATTTCGAGCGGCTGGCCGACGCGCTGGGTGGGGACGGGCGGGGCTTCGGCGTGGAGGGTGCTGAGGGAAAGGGCGACTGCGAGGAGGAGGAAGGCGGCTTGATTGGAGTGTCGCCTTGAAGGCGACATGGCGATGGTGGGGCGGCATTCTGCCGCCCGATGCATGGATGGGGGACGAGCGGCAGGATGCCGCTCGTCCGTTGTCATGTCGCCTTCAAGGCGACACTCCAATCGAAGGAGGCGATCCAATCGAAGGCGGCACGTCAGGAGATAGAGAAAGAGAAGCGGTGCAATCACTGGCGGTTGCGGCGGGATGCTCCACCGCGGGAGCGGAGGAAGTGGCGGAGTTGTCCAAGGAAGGGGATTCCGGGGCGGATGACGAAGTGGTCGAGCGAGGCTTTTTTCAGCGACTCGGTGAGCTGGGCGGTGGTGGAAAGCAGACGCTTGCCGTGGGTCAGCAGCTCGCGGCCGGATTCGACCTCGCGGCCGCGGAACAGGCCGGCGCCTTCGAGCTGATCCTCGGCGGGATCGCGGAAGACGAGGCAGACGCAGTCGTGGCGTGCGCCGACCAGCTTGAGCGCGGCGAGGGCGTCGGGGTCGTGGAAATCACTGAGCACGATGAGCATCGAGCGCTGCTTCAGCGACGGCTCCAGCGAGAGCAGGCGCTGGCCGAGGGTGGTCGGTTCGTCGAAGCGGTAGGTCCGCAACGCGTGGAGCCACTGGAGGAGGACGTCGCGGGAAAGGCTGGGCTGCACGACGAGGTCGCGGCCGCCCGCGCCGAGCACGCCGACCGGGCTGACGCGGTCGAGGCAGGCCAGCGCGATGCCGCCGGCGACTTGCAGGGCGAGGCCGTATTTGCCGGGCGGATGGGAGGCGAGGGCCATCGAGGCGGAGGTGTCGACGACCAGCCAGACGGGCATCTGCTTCGGCGTTTCGAACTGCTTCACGTGAGCCTTGCCGGTGCGGGCGGTGACGCGCCAGTCGATCGACTTCACCGGGTCGCCGGGTTCGTAGCGGCGGGACTGCACGTATTCGATCCCCTGGCCGAGGAAGGGGCTGCGGTCGGTGCCGTAGCTCAGGCTGTCGGCCAATCGCTTCACTGCCAGGAGGAACTGGCGGTGGTCGAGGGGAGCGGCTTGGTGGAGGGTGGATTCCATGAAGTGCCGAGTGAGCAGTGATCAGTGATCAGGGAAAGGGAGGGGAACAACGAAAGGAGGCGAAACGGGCGAAAGTTGAGATGCTGGAAAGGAGGGGCGCGGGCTGGGAGATAAAGGCTTGGAAATGGACCGCGAAATCACGCGAAAGGACGCGAAATCTGAAAGGCAGGAAGAAGAGAATGGAGGCTGCGGATTAAGGGGGGCTTTGGCTGTTTTGATTCCAGATTTCGCGGGTTTCGCGTTTTTTCGCGGTTGATGATCTTTGGCCTCTCTCACGACACCGAGGCTTCCAGGATCTCACGCAGCACGCCGGCGGCGGTTTTGCCTTCGGCGAGGGCTTCGTAGGTGAGGCGGATGCGGTGGAGCATGACGTCTTCGGCGAGGGCGAAGAGGTCTTCCGGGACGACGTAGTCGCGGCCGTGGAGGAGGGCGCGGGCGCGGGAGGCCTTGAGGATGGAAATGCCGGCGCGCGGCGAACAGCCGAGCTCGAGGTCGGGGTGCTTGCGGGTGCGCTCGACGACGTCGACGACGTGCTTGAGGAAGACATCGCTGACGTGGATGTGGTTGGCCGCCTCCATCGCCGCGACCAGGTCGGCCTCGGTGCCGATGGCGTCGCCCTGGATCAGGTCGAACTCGGTGCGGGCGACCGCGCCGGTGCCGTCGCGCTTCACGCCGAGCTTCAGGTTGCGGCGGAGGATTTCCTCCTCCTCGGCGAGGGTCGGGTAGCCGAGGCGGTGGCAGAGCATGAAGCGGTCGAGCTGGGCTTCCGGCAGTTCGAACGTGCCGCTTTGCTCGATCGGGTTCTGGGTCGCGATGACCAGGAAAGGGACGGGCAACGGGTAGGACTGGTTGCCGATGGTCACCTTGCGTTCCTGCATCGCCTCCAGCAGCGCGCCCTGGACCTTGGGCGCGGCGCGGTTGATTTCGTCGGCGAGGAGCAGGTTGGTGAAGGCGGGACCCTGGTGGGTGCGGAAGCCGCCGGTGCGCTCGTCGAGGATTTCCGAGCCGATGATGTCGGACGGCAGCAGGTCGATGGTGAACTGGATGCGCCGGAAATGCAGGTGCATCGCCTGGGCCAGGGTGTTCACCAGCAGGGTTTTCGCGAGGCCGGGCATGCCTTCCAACAAAAGGTGGCCGCTGGTCAGCAGGGCGATCAGCATGCGTTCCACCACGACGTCCTGGCCGACCACGATGGTCCCGACCCGTTGCCGGATGGCCTGGAGATATTCCGTTGTTTGGGAGACCGGGGTATGGACGCTGCTCATGGAGATTTGCCTTTCACTAACGCCCTGAGTCAGTGCCGCAGCGGCGGGGCTTTGTCTGTAAAAACCTGTTGGGAATGTTTGGGCGGTATTTACAGGGTTCGGACAGGTTAGTGAGGCTCGCGTGCCGGAAGCCCACCGGGTGCGCGGAGGCTCCGCCCCGCAGAAGCACGGGGGATGGCGCTTCGGCGATGCGGGGCTGAATGGGCAGCGGGATTCCGTGGACCGCTCTGCGGGCCGGAGGCTCCGCGCACCCGGTGGGCTCCGCCCTGTGGAGTGGTGCTCCTACCGCTCTTCCCCGCCGACGAAGGTCTTCGCGACGGTGAAGTCGTTGTTCAGCAGCACCAGGTCGGCGAGGTAGCCGGCGGCAATGCGGCCGACGTGGTCGAGGCCGAGCGAGCAGGCCTGGTTCCAGGAGGTGACCTTGACCAGTTCGGTGAGCGGGAGGTCGGTGACTTCCTTGAGCAGGCGCAGGCCTTCGTTGGCGAGCAGGGTGGAGCCGGCGAGGGCACCGCCTTCCTTGAGCCGGGCGACGCGGTCTTTCACGACGACCTCGAGGCCGCCGAGCTTGATCTCGCCTTCGATGATCCACGAGGCGGCGACCGAGTCGGTGATCATCATGAGGCGGTGGATCGGGATGGTCTTGAAGATGAGCCGAAGCATGTCGGGAGACAGGTGAATGCCGTCGGCGATGATCTCGATCATCAGGCGGTCGTCGAGCATGCCGGCGCCGATCACCCCGATCTCGCGGTGGTGGAGCGGGGTCATCGCGTTGCCGTAGTGGGTCAGGTGGCCGAGGCCGGCGTTGCAGGCGGCGAAGATCTGGGCGGAGGTGGCGGCGGTGTGGGCGGCGGAGCAGGTGATGTCCAAGGCGCGGCAGCCTTCGATCAATTCCAGCGCGCCGGGCAGCTCCGGAGCGAGCGAAAGGATCAGGGCGGGCATGATCGCGTGAAGTTCTTCCACCTCGGCGAAATCGGGCAGCCGCACGAACTGCGGGTTCTGCGCGCCGGCCTTCTCCTTGTTGATGAAGGGGCCTTCGACGTGCATGCCGGGGCAGCGGGTCAGTCCGCCCTGATCGCGGAAGGCGGCGATCTTGGTGGCGATCGACTTCAGCTTCTCGCGCGGCTGGGTCAGGGTGGTCGGCAGCCAGGTGGTCACGCCTTCCTGCAGCTTGCGGCGGGCGATGTGGCGGAGCGAGTCGATCGAGTCGTCGCACACGTCGTGGCCGTCGGCACCGTGGCTGTGGATGTCGATGAAGCCGGGCATCAGCATCTTGCCGGCGGCATCGACCTTGTGGTCGGCGGTGGGCAGGTTGTTGCCCTCGATCACCGACACGATGCGGTCGTCCTTGATCAGGACGGCGGCGTTCGGGAGATCGATGCCGGGCGAAATGATCCTCGCGTTGGTGATGAGTCTTCTCATGTAAGATGTGACGTGTCGGATCATCTTCTGGGGTCGCGTGCCGATTTTGGCGAGCCGGGATTTTTGCGGAAACGCGAAGCGCGGCTTGGCAGATCGCGGCGGGTGGCTATCGGTGGGGCATGACCAAGCGCACCTTGAAAATCGCGGGAGCCTCCCTGTTGATCGCCGCCGTGTCGGGCTGCGGTGCGGGAGGGATCGAGAAGTGGGAACTGGCGACCCGCGAGCAGAGCCGCTCGCTGCGGGCGGGGGCGGACTTGCTTGGCATGACGGTGCCGGTGCTGCGCGCGCCGGGGCTGGAGCGGGTGTGGGGCGCGCCGAAGATCCAGCGGGACGGCGAGGGAGGCTATTGCCTGACCTACGCGGATCCCAAGCGGCCCTTTGCCCGGCTGATGATCCACGGGATGGCGGAGCCGCTGCCGAAGCTGTCGTCGCCGCCGATGCTGGCGGGCGAGGAAATGCGCAACAACACGCTGGCCGGCTACGAGCGGGAGCAGGAGTGGCGGTCGGTCACCGTGCTGGGGGAAAAGGTCCGCTGGTATCAGGAATCGACCGGCGGCGGCGCGGACGGCGCGTATTTCAGCACGGAAGGTTTTACCTTGAAGGCCGGCGACGGCCGGAAGGGCCACTACCGGCTGGTGGCGGAGCACGGGGAGAGTGCGGCGGAGGACGTTGCGCGCTGGTTTGGCAGCGTTGCTTTCTGAAGCTGCGCAATCGTCACTGAAGAAAGGCTGACAGGCCGGATCTGGCTGCTAGGGTTTTTCCTCCATGTCTTCCGAAGAACCGACCGAACTCGCCGGGGTGCGCGCCGCCCTGATTGCCGCCTGCGTGGAAATGGAGCGGCTGCTGGGCGGTCTGAACGACTCCCACGGACGCGTTGCGGAGGAGATTCACCAGGTCCGCAAGCTGGGCAAGCGGCTGCGGGGAGCTCTGGCGATGTGCGGCGAACCGAAGCCCTGCATCCGCTGGATCGCGGTGATCGGCCGGATGCTGGGCGCGACGCGCGACGCGACCGTGCGGGTGAAGACTTGGAAGTCGTTGGATATTGGCGAGACGGCGACGGGTTCGGTCGAGGCGGCGATCGGCGCTTTGCTGGATCTGGAGGCATCCGCCGCGAACCGCCGGCCGCCGCAAGCGGTGGTCGATTGGTCGCACGCGGCGCTGGGCCAGGTGGTGAGCCGGCTGGCGGCGCGGACCGAGGAAGAAATCTCGGCCAGCGCGGTGGCAGGGGTGGCGAGGCTGGAGCGGCAGCTCCGCAAGCAGTTGAAGCGGGCCTTGCAGCGGGTCCGCAACGAGGATTTCCACGAGTGCCGGAAGGCGGCGAAGGCGTGGCTCGGCGGGCTGTCGCTGGTTCGGCCGGGCGTTGATTTTCCGGGCGTCGAGGAGGCGGGGCAGCTGGCTGAAAGTCTGGGCGACGAGAACGATCTGGAGGTTCTGGCGGGCTGGTTGACGAGCCGCGGATTCACCCATGCGACCGCCGGGACCGTCTGGAGGCTGCTCCACAAGCGCCAGGAGCGGATTCGCCGGCGCTCGATATCCCTGATCCGCAAGGAATTGCTGCCGGCACTGCGGAAGTGACATCAGATGAATCACTTCGCTACGGACCGCGTGGGGATGCATTGCCGGCGGCGGAAAAAAATTTCCACAATTCGGCGCGGGGTGCTAGGGATCGGCGTCGTTACCAAGATACCATGAAATTTTCGCTCCGTTCCCTCTTCGCCGCGGCCCTCATGTCCAGCGGGATTCTCTCCGCGCAAGAGACCGACCGCTTGAAGGTCGCCACCGTCGACATGCAGGCCCTTTTCCAGGATTTCCATCAGACCAAGACCACCAAACTCAAATTCGACGAAGAGCAGGCCCGGGTGGTGAAGGATCGTGACGAGCGCGTCGCCACTCTCAAAAACCTGGAAGGCGAGATCGAAGGCCTGAAAAAGCAGGAGAGCGATCCTTCGGTGGCCGATGCCAAGAAGCAGTCGATTTTCAACCAGCGGCAGAGCAAGCAGGCCGAATTCGAAGGTCTCCGGAAGGAATTGGAAGAATATCTCCAGCGCAAGCAGCGCGCGCTTCAAGAGCAGATGCAGGTCCGGATGAAGAAGATCCTCGAGGAGATCCGCGACAAGGTTCAGAAGCACGCCGAGGGCGAGGGATACGACTACGTGCTGGACAAGACCGGCACCAGTACTTCCCAGGTGCCGATCCTTCTCTACACCAAGGACGCCACGGACATCACCGAAGTGCTCCTGAAGTCGATCAACGAGGGAGCGGCCGCTCCGGCTCCGGTCGAGGAGAAGAAGGCGGAGGAGAAGTGATCGGAGAGGGTGCGTCTCGCGCCCTCGTCCATGATTTCAAGGGCGCGAGACTCACCCTCTCCGCCGTTCCCGCGCCGCGGCGGCGAAGCGCTCCAGCACTTCGACCGTGTCGTCCCAGCCGATGCAGGCGTCGGTGACCGACTGGCCGCGCGTGAGTTTTGTGAGGTCGGCGACCAGCTTCTGGTTTCCTTCGATCAGGTTCGATTCGACCATCGCGGCGACGACCGTCTTCGATCCTTCCTCGACCTGCTTGCACAGGGCGTTGGCGACCATCGGCTGGTTGCGGTAGTCCTTCATCGAGTTGCCGTGCGAGCAATCGACCATGACGTAGGGCGGCAGGCCTTGCTCGCGGAGCATCTTTTCGACCTCGGCGATCGGCTCCGCCTCGTAGTTCGGCCCGCTTTTCCCGCCGCGCAGGATGATGTGGCAGGAGTCGTTGCCGGTGGTCGACACGATGGCCGACACGCCCTGCTTGGTGACCGACAGAAAATGGTGCGGGCGGGAGGCGGACTGGATGGCGTCGAGCGCGATCTGGATCGAGCCGCCGGTGCCGTTCTTGAAGCCGACCGGCATCGAAAGCCCGGACGCCAGTTCGCGGTGGATCTGGCTCTCGGTGGTGCGCGCGCCGATCGCGCCCCAGGCGATCAGGTCGGCGATGTATTGGGGCGAGATGGTGTCGAGGAACTCGGTCCCGGCCGGCACGCCCATGTTGGCGAGCTCCAGCAGCAGGCCGCGGGCGACCCGCAGGCCGTGGTTGATGTCGAAGGAATCGTCGAGCCGCGGGTCGTTGATCAGGCCCTTCCAGCCGACGGTGGTGCGCGGCTTCTCGAAATAGACCCGCATCACCACGAAGATGTCCTTTTTCAGCCGCTCGGCCTCGACCTGAAGCTTGCGGCCGTATTCCAGCGCGGCTTCCGGGTCGTGGATCGAGCAGGGGCCGACGATGACCAGCAGCCGGTCGTCCTCGCCTTTCAGGATCGCGTCGCACTGGGTGCGGGCGGCGGCGACGAGTTCGGAGGCTTGTTCGGTGACCGGCAGGAAATAGTTCAGGATCGCCGGCGAAATGAGCGGGTTCAGGCCGGAGATGCGGAGGTCGTCGGTGCGGTGGCGGGTCACGGGCGGGAGGAAAGGCGAAAGCGGGTCCGGGGGCAAGTAACGAGTGGAGAGGGGCTTGGGGACGTGGGACTGGCGGAAAATTGAACCGCCAAGACGCCAAGTTCGCCAAGGAAAGGCGGGGGTGAAGAAAGGGAATCAGGGTTTCGACACCAAGGAGGATGGCCTGGTCCATTTTCTGACCTCGGCCGCTGAGGGCTTTCCTTTGCGCAGGGGCCCTCGAGTGGAAATCCGTTTTCCAGACTTGGCGAACTTGGCGTCTTGGCGGTGAATCCTTTCTCCCACCGTGAAGAAAGAACGAGTCGATGCCCTGCTGGTCGCCCGCGGCCTCTGCGAATCCCGCGAACAGGCCAAGCGCCTGGTGCTGGCCGGCGAGGTCCGCAGCGGCGACCGGATCGTCGACAAGCCGAGCACCAAGTTCGCCGAGGACGCCCCGCTGGAGGTGAAGGAGCGGCCGAAATACGTCGGCCGCGGCGGCTTGAAAATGGAGGGCGCGCTGGCGGCCTTCGGGATCGTGCCGGAGGGCTGGACCTGCCTCGACATCGGGGCCTCGACCGGCGGCTTCACCGATTGCCTGCTCCAGCACGGCGCGGCGAAGGTCCACGCGATCGACGTCGGCACCAACCAGCTCGCCTACAAGCTGCGCACCGACCCGCGGGTCATCGTGAAGGAGCAGTTCAACGCCCGCGGCCTGGAAGTCTCGACGCTGGGCGAGAAGGTCCGGCTGATCGTGATGGACCTGTCCTTCATCTCGCTGACCAAGATCCTGCCCGCGGCCTTTGGGGTGTTAGAAGAAGGCGGCTCGATCGTCTGCCTGATCAAGCCGCAGTTCGAGCTGGAGCGCGAGGACATCGGCAAGGGCGGGATCGTCCGCGACCCGGCGCTGCACGAGCGCGCGGTGGAAAAGATCCGGGCCTTCGTGACGGAGGAGCTGGGGAGGGAGTGGAAGGGATTGATCGACTCGCCGATCACCGGGACGGATGGGAATAGAGAGTTTTTGGCGTGGCTCTCGTAGCAATGTGCGGCGCGTCTATGACCGCCGCACTTTGTACCGAAGCGATCCTGAGGCCGGATCACCGGGCCGGACCGTATGCGCCGGAAATCTCATCGCGGGGGCATCGATCTGTCTGGCAAGCGCAGGCATCCGCCCGTGACCAGACGTCGAGAAGCCGAAGCCCAGCTTGCCAGAACTTCGGGGTATCGCTAGGGTTCAAGAGTGCCACTGAGATTTCGATTCGCCGCCGCATGCCGCAGAAGCTGGTGTTCAGGTAGCAAGCCGCAGAAGCAACGGCATATTCAGTTCGCGTTAAAAGCACACGGCTTGCCAAAAACATGCGATTCCCGACCAACATGAAACGACACGTCATCTGGCGCCTCCTTGGCATTTCGTTGCTCTTGGGCGGTTCAGCACTTGGGCAGGACGCCGATCCTTGGGCGGACTACGAGAAGGTGGACGCGATTTTGGTGGGTCCAGAGGATGATGAGGGTCCACGCGTCAAGATTCGGATCAGCTTTATCGATCCGCTTCCGGTCACCGGTGAGGGACGGGGAAGGTCCGCGGCCGAGGGAGCCGAAGACATCATTCTCCGATCGACGGGAGCAGGAGATCACGCATTTCTCGTTACATCGGAAGGTGATTTGTTCATCGACAATCTTTTTGCCGGAAGATTTCGTGAAGATGACATCCTGATCTATGGAAAGAATCGCCTGTGGGCCAATGGGAAGCCGCAGGAACTGAGAAAGCCTACCAAGGAACAGGAGCGTCTTGTTTTTTCGCGGCCTGAGACTGAGGCGATTCAAGCCAATCCAGCGTTGGGTGTCGCACTCCGAGAAGAAGCGGACGGGAGCAGACGGATCATGAATGAGCCTTGGAAGGTGTGGGTGAAACCCGCCGGAGGATGGGGTGGCGGGAGCGGTGACGATCTCTTGAATGACGGGATGACGATGCTCCGATTTGAGGGTGATATTCTGTATCTCCACGGCATCTCGTTCGGTCGAATTGAGAAAGGGGATGAGATTCGCGTGATCGACGGGGTGGTCTCAATCAACGGGAAGATCCGACAGCCTCACCTTGCGATGAACAAACAAGCGGCCGAAAAAGACGGCGTTGAACAACCCGCTGCCGCTCCGGAGCCAAAGCCGGAGGGTGGTGACGAGGCTAAACCGGAGTCGGAAGGGCGCCCCCGGTAGCACAACAACTCCCCCATGGCCACAGCCTACATTGAAACCACCATTCCCAGCTATTACACGGCGAGGAATGCCCGTTCCATTCTTCAAGCAAGCCGACAGCTTGCGACACAAGAGTGGTGGGACGGTGGCTGTTCGGGATTCGAACTCGTCACGTCAACCGAGACGCTGAATGAAGCCGGGGAGGGAGATCCCGACATGGCGACGGAACGGCTCGCGTTGCTGCGCGGGCTTCGGGTGCTCCCTGTCACTCGTGAAGCTGCCGGCTTGGCAAGAGTGTTGGTGGCCAGCGGTCTTGTCCCTGCAATTGCGGCTCCTGACGCGGTGCATATCGCTCTTGCGTCCGCGCATGGGATCGACTTCCTTGTGACATTGAATTTCAAGCATATTGCCAACCCTCACATCAGGGAGCGATTGCGCGCGAGGATCAACGATTCGGGCTTCCGCATGCCGGTGATGTGCAGCCCGGGAGAACTACTCAACAACGATGAAACTCTCTGACACGCCCCCCAAGGTCATTGACGAGGTGATCACCGAAGTCCGCGCGATCAAGCGAGCGATTTCGGAGCGGCATGGCAACGACATCGACCGTTTGCTCGCTTCGCTGATTTCCCAAGAGCGTGCAGCCGGGATCGGGCCGGGGGATCAAGCCGGCAATGAGCAGTCCGCTATTCGATCCGAATTGAAGTCGGACGGTAGCGACAATCCTCGAACCGAATCGGAGGAGTGCTCCCGGTAGTGGGCGGCGGGCCTGGGACGTTGCTTTCTCCATCTCCTCCTGACATGGCTTGGTCTGTTCAAAGAGAGAAGCTCGACCCGCGCACGGTGAAGGTCACGCTCTCCGCGGGTGCGCCGCTCAGTTACGGTGAGGTAATCCAGCTGTGGCAGGGCGACGAGGGCTTCCGGCGTTTTTTCACGGCGACGGTCTGCCAATCCGGCTTCGAGGCGTTCTTCTGGGAGACGCCACCGGTAACCCTTTCGACGCTCGGGAGGCCTTTCGAGTTCGTGGTGGTGGAGGGTGGGGCCTTGGCCCGGCTGCGACCGGATCCGCAGCCGTTTTCGACGCATTTCGCGGCCCGCCCCTGCCCGGAGGTCATCAGTTTCCCCAACCTCGGCGGCGATGCGACGCTCATCGTCCCGGCACCCGTTTCTCCGGACCAAGCGTGCTACACCCATCTCGGCAACTTTCTCCGCGCCGCGCCGGCCGGGCAGATCGACCGCTTCTGGCAGGTTGTGGGGGAGACGATGCAGCAGCGCGTGTCCGCATCGCCGCTGTGGCTGAGCACGGCGGGGATGGGCGTTTCCTGGTTGCATTTGCGGCTGGACTCGAGGCCGAAGTATTACAGGCACCGGCCATACGCGTTCATATGATCGCGACGGGCGGGTTAGGGGGAGAAAGATTCGAAACGGGAAGCCTCTTCGCTGGCTTGCGCATCGTTGCTGTGCGTTGGCCACAAGTCAGGGCGTTCCCACGTCCCAACGGGACTGCATCCCGTAGCCCGGGGTTGCGAGGCACGAGCTACCCCGGGTGAGGCCGGATTGGTTTTCCTACCTCGAAGAGGTTGCGAAAGGGGGCGGGCGCGGGGGATCTCCGGGGACCGATTGTCCACAACGCCGTTGGCGTGGGACCCCCCCGTTTCATCTACCCGGGGTAGCTCGTGCCTCGCAACCCCGGGCTTTGTTCCGAAGTCCCGTTGGGACCATGAAATCTCGTGCATTTCGTCCTTTTCGTTGTTTCCATCCCGGATTTCAGGATCACCCGTCCATCCACAACCTCAGCGCCTCCTTCATCCACGTGGGCTGCGCATGCGACGACGCCATGTGGGTGCCGAAGTAGTAGCCGGTGATGTGGAAGAAGATCGGGCCGGCGAAGAGGAGGGAGTCGAGGCGGTCGAGCACGCCGCCGTGGCCGGGGATGCCGCGGCCCCAGTCCTTGGCGCCGAGGGAGCGTTTGACGGCGGACATGACCAGCCCGCCGAAGAAGCCGGCGGCGACCAGCAGGGCGGACATCGCGGCGGCGGCGAGGGGCGGGAAGGGCGTGGCCCACCAGAGGCCGGTGCCGATGAGGGTGGCGGCGGCCCCGCCGTAGAGCAGGCCTTCGCGGGTCTTCGAAGGGCTGACCTTCGGGGCGATCTTGGTTTTGCCGAAGAGCTTGCCGAAGATATACTGCATCACGTCGCTGATCTGGGTGACCAACACCACGAAGAACAGCAACTTGGCATTCTGGCCTTCGTAGCCGGGGATCGGCAGGTAGAGCAGCATCGGCAGGTGGCTGAGGAAGTAGACGCAGGTCAGCACGCCCCACTGGATGCGCGAGGTCCGTTCCAGGAAGCGGTCGGTGTCGCCGGCCAGCGCGCTGCGGATCGGGATGAAGACGAAGGCATAAACGGGGATCCAGATCAGGTACATCCCGTACCACGGTGCCCAGGCGAAGAGGTAGTGGAGGGGCAGGATGAGGAAGAAGACCCAGGTCAGCGTGCGATGATCGCCGCGCGGGGTGGGGGAGAGCGTGATGAATTCGCGCAGGGCGAGGAACGAAAGCAGCGTGTAGAACCCGAAGACCCCGCCGCGGCCGAGGGCCATCGAGGAGGAGAAGATGAGCATCATCCACCACCACGCGTTGACCCGCTGGCGGAGGTTGACGAGCACGGGCGTCTCGCCGCTTTTGCGGATCAGCAGGCGGGTGACGAGGCTGGCGATCAGCAGCACGGCGACCACGCCGCCGACGAGATAGAGCAGTTCAGGATCCTTCATCGGGGAGCGGGGTCAGGTTGCCATGGGAAAGATGAAGCACGGCGTCGCGGGCGCGTTCGAGGAAGGCGGCCTTTGTTTCGTCCTCGGCCGGCGGGGCGAGGGGATGGCCGAAGACCGCCTGGCCCATCAGGGGCAGCGGGAGCAGCTCGCCCTTGGGCAGGATGCGGCTGAGATTTTCGAGGAAGACCGGGACGAGCACCAGGTCGGGGCGCTTCGAGATCAGGTGGTGGAGGCCGGGCTTGAAAGGGCCGATCTCGCCGGTCTCGCTGCGGGTGCCTTCCGGGAAGACGATCAAGTCCGCACTTTCGTCGAGCGCGGCGAGCATCTTGCCGAGCGGGTCCTCGTGGCGCATCCGGGCGAGGTCGCGGGGGATCAGGACGGCCTTGAAGATGTGCGCCGACAGCCACCGTCGCAGCGGACCTTTTTCCCAATACTCCGCGGCGGCGACCGGCCGGGTCGAGGCGCGCTGGAGGGCGGGCAGGGCGGCCCAGATGACCATGAAGTCGAGGTGCGACGAGTGGTTGGCGAAGTAAACGCGGCGCTTGCCGTCTTCCGGCAGGTCGTGCAGCAGCCGGACCCCGGTGGCCAGGCGGACGAGGAAGGCGAGGATCGTGGAGGTCATGGCCTGGCCTCGTTCAGTTTCGCTCCGAGCCGCAGCAGGCGGCGGACGAGGGTGATGGAGGTGCCGGCGGCGATGGCGATCACGGCGGCTTTCATGATCTGCCCGTGGCCATGCCACAGCGGTTCCGCCGCGGTGAACAGCGCGGCGACGGTGAGGCCGGCCATCCGCTGCTGTTTGGCAAAGGGGCCGCTAAAATCCTGCACGCCGGTCAGGGTGGCACCGACCGCCCGGACGTAGGCGGTCATCAATGCGGCCCAGCCGGCAAGCGCGCCGACCCAGGGCAGGCCGACCGCCCAGCTGGCGCAGACCAGCAGGAGCGGGTCGGCGATGCGGTCGGGGACCTCGTTCCAAAGCTCGCCGGTGGGGCTTTTCTTGCCGCCTTCCACCGCGACCATGCCGTCCATCAGGTTGCAGATGAGCCGCGCCTGGATCAACGCCGCGCCGGCGATCCAGCTGGCCGTCCAGGCGATGGCTCCCTGGCCCGCCGCGACAAAGGCGAGCCCGCCGAGGCCCGCGGCGACCACGCTGAGGGCGGAAATCGTATTCGGCGTGATGCCGGACTTCGAAAGGGTCGCCGCCAGCACCCGCGCCCACCCGGTTGAGCGAACTTTAAGCGGCCGTCGGGAATGGTCCTCTTCCACGGTCCGACCCTGACAAGCTGCGGGTGCTGAGGCAAGATGGACCGCGGGCGAAACGAGAATCAACCGATCGGAGTGTCGCCTTCAAGGCGACATAACGCGGACGAGCGGCTTCCAGCCGCGTATCGTCGGGCGACCGGCCAGGCGACCGGAGGTCGCCAGTCCATGGTCATGTCGCCTCCAAGGCGACACTCCCAACGAATTTGCCGGATCTCTTGCGGTGGGACGCATCTGCCGTTAGAAGAAGCGGCCATGACCGTCGGCATCATCGCCAACACGCAGAAAGCCGGTGCGCGGATCGCCCTCGACCGGCTGGCCGGTGCCTTGGCCGCCCGCGGGATCCCGACGCATCTCGAACGTGAGGCTGCCGCGCTGTGCGGGCTGACGGGCGGGATGGACGGGCCGGGGCTGGCCGCATCGAGCGACGTGATCGCGGTGCTCGGCGGCGACGGGACGATGCTCAATGCGGTGGCGAAGCTCGGCGCGACCGACAAGCCGGTGGCCGGGATCAATATCGGCACGCTGGGATTTCTCACGAGCTGCACCGACGACGAGGTGGAGCTGTTCGCCGACGCGGTGCTTTCAGGCGACTACGCCACCAGCCGCCGGACTTTGCTCGCCGCCAAGGTGAAGGCGCTGGATGGCTCGGAGCAGGACTTCCTCGCGCTCAATGAAGTGGTGCTGGCCCGCGGCCAGACCGGCCGGCTGGTATCGCTTTCCGCCTATGTCGACGGCGACCTGCTTAACAACTACCGCGCCGACGGCCTGATCGTCGCCACGCCGACCGGTTCGACCGCCTATTCGCTGTCGGCCGGTGGCCCGCTGATCAGCCCTTCCGCAGCGGCCTTCGTCATCACGCCGATCTGCCCGCACACCCTCAGCCAGCGCTCGCTGATCGTGGGGGACGACACCCTGATCGAGCTGGCACCGGAAAATGCCGACGAGGCACCGATGCTGTTCACCGTCGATGGCCGCGACTGCGTGTCGATCCACCACGGCGACCGGATCGAGGTCCGGAAGGCGGGGCAGGCCCTCAACCTGTTGCGGCTGCCCGGCCATTCGTTCTACGAGGCGCTGCGTCAGAAGCTGAACTGGCGGGGCGGCTGAGTGGAGGTCGATGAAGCACGGTAGAATCCGTTCCCGGGTCGAAGGGTCCATTTTGCCGCGAAGGTTGCTTCGTTCACGACGTGCGGCGGTCATAGACGGCCGCTACAGGGGGAAGTGGCTGACCTGGAGGCAGATTCTGCGGTTTTTGCCTCCTTTTTGGCGGACTGCAGGAATGACGTTGCCGGATGGCAACTCATCGGTTGCACTGCGCCCATGCGCTACGACGCCATCGACCCCCAGCTCTTCATCCGGAACCGCGAGAAGCTCCGCGCCCTGCTGCCGCCGGACAGCATCGTAATCGTTCTCGCCAATGATATCTACCCGACCAACGCCGACGGGTCGATGGCCTTCAAGCAGAATGCCGATCTCTTTTACCTGACCGGTGTCGATCAGGAGGAAACCGTGCTGGTCCTGATGCCCGACGCCAAGGATCCGAAGGAGCGCGAGATGCTGTTCGTGAAAGAGACCAGCGAACACATCGCGGTCTGGGAGGGTGAAAAGCTGACCAAGGACCAGGCGAAGGCCGGGACCGGAATCGAGCGGATCGAGTGGAGCCACACGTTCGAGAGCTGGATTCACCGGCTGGTCCCGCAGGCGGACCGGGTCTTCCTGACCACCAACGAGCATCTGCGTGCCGCGGTGGTGGTGGAGACCGCGAACGACCGCTTCATCAAGAAGTGCCAGGCCTGCTACCCGCTGCACCGCTACGAGCGCCTGGCTCCCCTGATGCACCGGCTGCGCATGTTGAAGGATCCGGTGGAGATCGATATCATGCAGAAGGCATGCAATATCACCGAGGCCGGCTTCCGCCGCCTGCTCGGCTTCGTCAAGCCGGGTGTCGGCGAGTGGGAAGTCGAAGCCGAGTTGCTGCATGAATTCGTCCGCCGCGGCTCGCGCGGCTTTGCCTACGGTCCGATCATCGGCAGCGGGAAGAACGCCTGCGTGCTGCACTATGTCGAGAACGACAAGGTCTGCCAGGACGGCGAGATGTTGCTGCTCGACGTGGCGGCGGAATATGCCGGCTGGGCTTCCGACCTGACCCGGACGATCCCGGTCAACGGCCGCTTCAGCCCTCGCCAGCGCGATGTTTACAATGCCGTGCTAAGCGTCTTCCGCGGGGCCAATGAGATCCTGCGCCCCGGCAACACGCCGCTGGAATACCAGAAGCAGGTGATCGAGCTGATGGAAGCCGAACTGGTGAAGCTCGGCCTGATCAGCGCGAAGGATGCGAAGGAGCAGGGGCCGGACAAGCTGCTGGTGAAGAAGTACTTCATGCATGGTACTTCGCACCACATGGGGCTGGACGTCCACGACGTCGCCCCGCCGCACGAGCCTTTTGCGGAAGGCATGGTCTTCACGATCGAGCCCGGCATCTACATCCGCGAGGAAGGTCTCGGGGTGCGGATCGAGAATGATCTGGTGATCGGCAAGGACTCGAACTTCGACCTGATGGGGAACATCCCGATCGAGGTGGAGGAGATCGAGGAACTGATGAACCGCTAGCGCGACGTTGCACGTTGCGATTGTGGGCGGCGGTCAGATGGGTGCAGATGGAAGAGTTCTGCGCGTGGCGGCTTTGCGGGCGATCGACAACGAATTCAGAAGGGTGCTGCGGGCCTCGTAGGATGATCGCAGTCGGGTGGTTCCAGCCGGCCGCCCACCTGCACAACTTGCAAAGTTGTGCTACTTCGTCTTGTCCGGCCGCGGCGGGGGCTGCGGGACGGGGCGCGGGTCCTTGGCAATCTGCTCCTGGAGGTGCTTCAGCGCGGCTTCGAGCTGGGCGTCCTTGCCTAGGAAGGCGGAGTGCGGGGTGTTGTCCACGGTGACGTCGGGTTCGATGCCGCTGCCCTCGATCAGCCACTGGCCTTCCGGGCCATAGACGCCGATCTCGGCGGCGGTGCACATGCCGTTGTCGACCAGCCAGCGCTGGGCATTCAACCAGATCTGGCCACCCCAGGTGCGGGTGCCGAAGACCTTGCCGAGGCCGAGACGGCGGAAGCCTTCCGAGAAGGCCTCGCCATCGCTGGAGGTCCATTCGTTGCACAGCACCGCGACGTGGCCGCGGAAGGCGTATTGCATGTTCGGATAAGGTTGTCCGGCGCGCGGCGACCAGTGGAACCAGGCCTTGCGCATCAGGCGGCTGAGGATCCACGAGTCGGTGTTGCCGCCGCGGTTGTGGCGCATGTCGATGACCAGTCCCTGGCGGTCGAACACCGGATAGAAGTCGCGGGCCCATTCCAGAATGCTCTCCGGTCCCATGTTGCGGAGATGGACGTAGCCGATCTTCCCCTGGCCGAGTTTTTCGGTCTCCAGGCGGCGGGTGTATTCCCACTCGGCATAGCGCAGTTCCGCCGCGGCGTCCGGGGAAAGCGGGCGCACCAGGACATTCCGCCGTGCGCCGCCTTCCGCCGCGAGGACATCGAGCAGCACCTGCTGGCCGGCCTTCTGGGCGAGCAGCGGCTGCGGGTGCTCCACCGTCTTCAAATCGCGGCCGTTGATCGCGAGGATGACGTCGCCTGCCTTCACGCCGACGCCGGGCCGGGCGAGCGGGCTGGCGGCGCCGGGGTAGTCGGGATCGCTGGCGAAGACGTGCTCGACCTTCCAGCCGCCGCTCGCCGCGTCGCGTGACAAGCGGGCACCGAGTGACGACGGCTGGATCGAATCCGGGCCTTCGCGCTGGTCGCCGTAGCGGACGTAGATGTGCAGCGCGCTGAGCTCGCCGGACATTTCGTGGAGGATCTCGTTGAGGTCGGAACGATCGGCCACGCGGTCGACCAGCGGCTCGTATTTCTTGCGGATGGCCAGCCAGTCGAGGCCGTGCATCTTCGGGTCGTAGAAGAAATCGCGCAGCATCCGCCAGGACTCGCGGAAGATCTGTTGCCACTCCTCGCGCGGATCGATGGCGAAGCTCCAGGCTCCGAGCGGGACCGCCTTCTCGAGCTTGGCCGGGCAATCGCCGGCGGTCGGGACGACGTGGAAGGCATCGCCCTTGCGGAGCGCGATCGACTTGCCGTCGAGCGAGATATCCCAGCCCTGGGGGTCGTCGGCGAAGACCTTGGCTTCCGGCTTGTCGTGGGTGATCTCCAGCCGCATCAGCCGCGGCTTGGTGTTCGAGCCGGGGGCTTGTGAGTTAAAGAAGAGATGCTTCGGCGTCGCGGAGAGATCGGTGAGATTGCCCGACACGCCGGGCACTTCGAACAGGCGGGCAGCGAGGCCGTCGGCGTCGATGGTGACGACCACTTCGGCCGGCTTATCGTCGCCGTTCTTCTCGTCTTTTTTCTCTTTCGGCGGCTCTTCAGTCAGCTCGTCCGGCGGGGTGAAGGGAAAGCGGCCGTCCTTGCGCAACGACAGCGCGTAGATCCGCGTGCTCTCGGTGAAGAAGGGCTCCGGCTGGCGCGGGCCCCAGGGGGATTTCACAAGCGACTTCAGCTCGCGGTCGCTGAGGAAGTAGAGCCATTTGCCATCGGCGGACCAGGCAGGCGAGGTGCTCATCACGCGGTCGCCGGTGGCATCGATGATGCCGCCGTCCGCGGCGTGGAAAAGCCGGATGCGGGTGAAGGTGTTCGGCGCGGGCTCGACGAAGGCCAGCCAGCGGCTGTCGGGCGACCAGGCCATGTCGGGGAAGCCGCGCATCGGCGAAGTGCTGACCTTCACCGACTGCTTCGTCGCAAGGTCGCGCACCCAGAGATCGAGGTTCTTGTCCTGCCAGGCGAGTCGCTTGCCATCGGGCGAGGGCAGCGGGGCGAAGCGGAAGATGCCGCCGTCGTTGGTGAGCAGTTCACTCGCTCCGACGCCGTTGGCGGGCAGCTTGACCATCTCGATCTCGCCGGTTTCGTCGCTCTGGGCGACCAGTGATTTGCCATCCGGCAGGAAGACCGCCTCGCGGTAGCGGACGCCGGATGAGCGGGGAATTTCGAGGAAGCGGCCGCCGGGTTTCACCGGGGCGATGAAGACGCTGCCGCGGGCAGTGAGGGCGAGCTTTTCGCCATCGGGCGAGAGGCTGAAGCGGGTGAGGAAATCGAAGGGCTTCTTGACCCAGCGGTCGCGGGTCTGGTCGAGGTCGGACGGCAGGGTGATCGGGATTTCGGTGTTCGCGCCGTCGGCGAGGTTCAACAATCGAAGGCTGCCGGCCTGCTGATAGACGATTCTTCCGTCGTGCAGGTCGGCATTGCGGACTTCGAAATCCAGATGGGTGGTGAGGGCCTTCGCGTCCTTGCCGTCGGGCGTCATCGACCAGAGATTCATCACGCCGGAGCGGTCGCTGAGGAAATAGACGCGGTCTTTCCAGAGCATCGGGTTCTTCGAGGTGCCCGGGAAGTCGGCGGTGAGCGGGACTGCTTCGGCGGCACCTTCGTCGAAGCGCCATAGGTTCTGCGCGGTGCCGCCCTGATAGCGCTTGGTGCTGCTGCCTTGAAAGGGGAGGCGGGTGAAGATCAGGCTCCTTTTGTTAGAGTCGTAGGTCCCGTCGCTGGCCTGGGCGAGCGGGAGCAGGGTGTCGATGCCGGTGGCAGGGTCGATCGCCACCAACTGCTCGTTCGGCAGCGTCGAGTAGGCGCGGGTGGCGCACAGGACCTTGCCATCGGGCGTCCAGCCGACGGGCACCGCGCCTTCGCCGTGCCAGGTCAGGCGTTTCGGCAGGCCGCCGGCGAGCGGCATCACGTAGGTTTCCAGCGGGCCTTCATACTGGGCCGAAAAGGCGAGCTGCGTGCCGTCGGACGAGAGTGCGGCCGACGATTCGAGACCTGGATGGCTGGTCAGCCGCTGCGCCGCGCCGCCGGTGAGCGGGACTTTCCAGAGGTCGCCCTCGGCGGTGAAGACGACCGTGTCGCCGTGTAGGGCGGGCGAGCGGAAATAGCCGGGCGCGCCGTGGCAAGCGGCGGCGGAGAGCGCGAGACAAACCAGCAGCTGGGGGACTTGCATGCGCCGGGGATGCACGAAAAAGGGGCCGCTAGCAATCCCGGGGATGGGCGCCGGGTTGCCTCTTTTCGCCAGCGGCCTCCGCGAAGGCTTCGGCGAATATCGTGTCCGGGCTGGCGCAGACGCCGATGCCAAGCTGCCTGGCGAGTTCAGAACTCGATCACCTTGTCCGCCTTCAGCAGCCAGCCGGCCTCGCCGGGGTGGAGCTTGTACTGGATTTGTCGTAGCTTGCCGGTGGGTTTCGACTCCGGCTGGTCGTCGGGGTAGATCGGGAAGCGGCGGCCGAGGATGCCTTCCACCACCGCGTATTCGTCGCCGCCGCGGTAGCCTTTCGACTGCGCGGGATCGAGGTCCGGCAGGGAGATTTGGCTGAGCGATTTCTTTTTGTTGGCGCTCCACGCGAGGACGGTCTGCGAAGCGCCGTCGAAGCCGTAAACGTAGAGTTCCGGCGAGCCGTCGGCGTTGATGTCGGCGACCTCGGTGCGGGTGATGAGGCCGGTGACGTCCATTTCGAGCGGCGTGTTGTCGGCTTCGAGGCCGGCCGGCGTGACGGTGAGGCGGTTGCCGCTGCGGAGGTTCGGGCTGAAGACCTGAAAGGTGATACCTTGCAGTTCCTCCTTCTTGTCGAAGGGCGGGGTCGGCTCGGCGAAAAGCAGCTCGTCGGTGTCTTCGAGCGCGGCAGTCCTCTCGCCGGGGGAGACCGGGTAGGCCTTGCCGTCGAATTTCGGCGAGGCAAGTCCCGGCTCCGCACCCGGGCGTTTCACCGTGACAAGGAGGTCCCTGAATCCGTGGCTCACGGATTTGCGGGCGTAGATCGGCTCGGTGACGACCATGATCTTGCCCATCGACTCGAAGCCGTCGTCGGTGCCCTTCAGGATGAACAGGGTGGCTCCGCCCGTTCCGCGGTAGCCGCTCTTGCCGTTCATCAGCGCGAGCACGTCTTCCTTGCCGTCGGCGTTGAGATCGGTGCGGGCGATGTCGTAGTGGTCGGGCTTGATCTCGGGGTCGACCTTTTGCAAGGCGGCCTGGGTGAGCGAAAGGACCGGCGGTGTGGCGTGGGCGAGGCCGGTGGCGAAGAGGAGGGGCAGAATGCGTTTTTTCATGGCGTTGACCGGGTCAAGACAGGACGGGTTGACGTTTCTTTCAAGTGCCTCGGCAGCGAAATGCGTTTCAGGCCAACGGGAACCGGCCGGGCCTCATGGATTCGCCGGGACGGAGTCCTTTGACGCGGACTTGGAGGGAATGACAAGCGAGTAGCTGCCGAGATCAACGAAAGCACCGAGCTTGGCGAGCGTCTGCACGCCGAGGATGCCGCCGAAGGTCTTATCCTCCGGAAGCTGGACCTTGGCGTGGACGGAGAAGACGTAGAAGGGCGTTTCGCCGGGTTTGACCTTGCCGCCGATGAGGACGTCGCGGGCGGTGACGCGGTGGATGTTGGTCACCTTGCTGCCACCGGCACCGTCGAGCGATCCGCCTTCCGAGTCCTTGGGCAGATTCAGCTCCGCGGCGAAGTCGGGTTCGAGCGAGTTCGGGCCGGCGCCGGTATCGACGAGGAAGGTGCGGGCCTTGCCGTGGAGGGTGATGTCGATGAAGGGCATCTGCATGCCGCCCTTGAACAATGGCAGGACGAGGTGGCCGGCGGCGGCTTTCGATTCGAGGAAGGCGGCGTCCGGCGTGCCGCGCGGCGGGATGAGCAAGGCGGGCGCGGTGGGGTCGAAGACGGCATTGCAAAGGTCCATGATCCCCGCGCCTAACAGACCGTCGGCGAAGACGTCCTTGCCATCGACGCGGATGGAGGCGGAGGAGAGGTCGACGACTTGCAGGCCGCCGAGCTTGAGCGGCGGGAAGGTGGTGCCGAGCTTGAACTGGCCGACATCGGTCTTGTGCATCTCGATCTCGCCGCCGAGTGCGGTGCCGCCCTTGAGAACGGCAAGGTCCTTGCCGATCGATTCGGCGTAGGCTTTCGCGAGCACGATCACGGTGCCCGCGCCGGAATCGACGATGAAGCGCGCGTCGTGGTCATCGACCTTGACGGGCACGAGGCAGTGGCCGCTGGCGGAGGCTGTTAGATCGATTTTTTCGAAGCGGACCTCTTCCGCCATCGAGCCGAGGCAGGAGGCGGCGAATGCGAAAAGGCAGGAAATTTTCGCGGGAGTCATGGGGTGATGGGGTCGGGGATGAATGGCACGGGATAGGACTCGCCGACTAAAGTCAGCGCTCCGCCGGATGGCTTTGCTTCAGCGAAATGCCGCTGGATCCCGTGCATTCAGGTCAGGGTTTGCCGTTGATCCGCTCCGCGGGGAAGGTGACCGGTTCGGTGTGAGAATCGTTCGGTTCAAGCTTCCAGCTCAGCGCCGGCGGCGGAGGAGCATGAGCAGGCCAAGGCTTCCCAGCAGGGCGGCGCGCGGCTCGGGCACGGCGGTCCAATTCAGGACGACATCGCCACTGCCGCTCGACAGGCTCCACGTTCCCTCTGGGGCGAACAGGCCGGCACCGGTCGTGTCGAGGGTGAAGAGGCTTCCCGAATAGGTGGCGCCGCCGGCCGCGATCAGGATGAAGCTGCGGTCGATATTCCAGACGCCCGCGGAGTAGTCGATGCCGGTGGCTGCGAGGCTCAGGGTCGCGGAGGAATCGATCGAAAGGGTGCCGCCGGTGACATCGAGCGCATCGTAGTCGGTGCCGCGCAGGCCGAGGGTATCGCCGACGAGTTCGATGCCGAGGGCCGCGGTGGCGGTGTAGGCGAGGCCATTGCTGAAGGTCTGGAGTCCGGGGCTGGCACCGGGCGTGTGGCTGCCGCTGATGGTGACGCTGGAGTTGAAGGTGCCGCCGTTGCCGGTGAGGGTGGACCCGTTGGCCATGGTGACCGCGCCGGTGACGACCGCGGTGCCGGCGGCGTTGAAGGCCGCACCGGAGCCGACGGTGATCGAGCTGGCGTTGAGGGTGCCGCCGGTGGCGTTCAAGGTGCCTGCGTTCACCGCAATTGAATTCGCGGTGAAGCTTCCGCCGGAGAGGTTGAACGCGGCGTCGTTGCCCGCGGTGCCGGCCGCGCCGATGCCACCGTTCGGCGCGAGCGTGAGGGCACCGGTGAGCGTGGTGCTTCCGGCGGTCTGGGAGTAGGTGCCGCCTTTATTGCTGGCGGTATTGGCGGTGGAGCTGCTGTTGAGCGTGACGGAGCCGGCGGTGACGGTGCCGGCGTTGCTGAAGGTGCTGCCGGCGGCCGCGATCCCGCCGGCGAGCGAATTGCCCTGGCCGTTGACGGTGATCGCACCCGAGCCGAGAGCCACCGTGCTGCCGAGCTTGTTGTTGAACTCGCCGCCGTGGGCGGGGTTGGCGGCGTTGGCGATGAAGCTGCTTTGCAGGGTGATCGAGGCGGCGGTGAGGGAGGCGGCGGCGGTTCCGTTGCCGTTGTCGAAGCGGCCGTCGGAAGCGGAGGACGATCCGTTCACCGTGACCGCACCGGGGGTCGTGACGCTGCCGAGGTTTTCGAAGCGGGCGCTGAACTGGCCCAGCACGGAGATGCTGCTGGTTCCATTGATCACGCCGCCGGTGGCCAGCGTGAAGCGGTCGATGTTGACGATGGTGGTGCCGGTGTAGGTGTTGTTGGTGCCTCCGATGGTGGAGCCGCCGAAGAAAGAGATGTCCTTGGTGACGTTGCCTGTTCCGGTGATGTTCTGGGTGGAGGAAAGGCTGATCGTGCGCAGACGAAGTTCGCCGTTGTTCGACAGCAAGATCCCGCTGGTCGTGTTGGAGTTGGTGAGGATCAGCCGGGTGCCGTTGACGGTGGTGGATCCGGTGTAGGTATTCGCGCCGGAGAGGGTGGTGTTTCCGCCGCCGATGATGGTCAGGTTGCCTGCCCCGCTGATCGTGTTGCTGAAGGTCAGGTTCTTGCCGCTGTAGGTCGTCTCGAAGGTGTTCGCTCCCGCCAAGGAAACGGTGCCGCCCAGGGTATAGGTGCCGTCCTCATTCTCCACCCGGCCGCCGTTCAGGGCCAAGTTGTTCGTGATGGTGTAACTGGCGTCGTTCTTGATCCAGAGCCGGAGGATGCCGCCGGAGTTGATGTTGACCGCACCAGTCCCGAGGGCGGCGACGGTGGAGGTGGCCGCGACCGTGCCGCCGGTGCCGACGGAGATCGTGCCGTTGCCAATGGTCGTGCCGCCGGTGTAGGTGTTGTTCGAAGTGCCGGAGAGGGTCAGCACGCCGGCGCCGCCGTTCTTGATCAGGCTGCCGGCCCCGCTGATGACGCCGGTGAGGGCCTGGTTGGTGGACGAGCCGTGCTCGAGGCTGGTGCCGGTCGAAAGGGCGATGGTCCCGGCGTAGGCGCTGGAGTTCAGACGGCCACTGCCGCCGACGATGACCTTGCCGCCGGTGATGGCGAGATTGCCGGTCCAGGTGTTGGCACCGGAAAGGGTCATCGTGCTGGAACCCGAGTGCGTGATGGCACCGGCACCGCTGAGAACGCCGGAAAGCGTGAGGGTTTTCCCTCCCCAGACGCCGTTGATGGTGTTGGTGCCGGTGACGGCGACGTTACCGGAGAGGATGTGGTTGCCGTCCTCGTAGGCGAGCGTGGCGGAGTTGAGGTTGATCGCGTTGGCGATCGTGTAGGTGTTGGTGGTGCTGCCGGCGCGGAAGCGCAGCGTGGTGCCGGTGTTGGCGGTGACCGATCCGGAGCCGAAGGGCGTGTAAGCCCCGGTGGCGCTTGTGCCCATTTCGGAACGGAGTTCGCCGGTGTTGATGATGGATCCGCCCGAGTAGGTGTTTTGACCGGTGAGGATCAGGGCGCTGTTGCCGGACTTCCGGAAGCTGCCGGTGCCGGCGATGATGCCGTTGACCGTGAGGGTGTTTCCGACCACGTCGAAGCCGCCGGTGTTGCCGGAGGTCAGGGTGATGCCGCGGTTGGCATTGAGGCTGATCGCGGCGGGGGCGATGTAGTTCGAAACGTAGCCGCCGCCGGAGAGGGTCAGGCTGGCGGCATTGAAGGCGCCGGGGGTGGCTCCGAGGTTGGCTTCCTTGTCGATGCAGAGGTAGCCGTTGGTGACGGTGGTGTTGCCGGTGTAGGTGTTGGTTCCGCGGAGGTGGATCGAGTTGGTCGCGGTCAGGTTGCCCGCGCCGCTGATCACGCCGTTGACGTTGATGAAGCCGCCGCTGAGGGAGAGGGTGACCCCGCTGTTGATGCCGATGTTGTTGGAGAAAGCGGTGCCGACGCTGATCGCGCTGTTACCGGAGACGGTGATGGCCCCGCTGCCGAAGGCCGTCGCATTGGAGATCGCCACCGTGCCCCCGTTGAGGATGGTGCCGCCGGAATAGGTGTTGGCCCCGGAGAGGGTCAGCGTCTGGCCGCCGGTCTTGGTGAGGCTGTTGGTGCCGGCGATCACCGTTGAGATCGTGGCGCTGGTGATCGTTTCAATCGTCGAGGTCGTGCCACCGGCCAGCGTGAGGGCGTTCGCCCCGCTGATGGTCCATGCGGAGCCGTTCGCACCGTTGTCGCTGAAAGTCAGATTGCCGATGGTGCGCGCGGTATCGAGCGTGACGACCGTGGCCGCGGGGATGTCGGAGGTGAAAAGAGCGGTGAAGCCGGCGTCATCGGCGACGACTCCGCTGTTCCAGCTGAGCGGATCGCTCCAGTTCCCGGCGGCGGTGCCGGTCCAGGTGCCGTCGGCCGCGAAGGCGGCGGAGGACGCGCACAGCATGGCGGAGTTCAGAAGCGCTGCGCGCGAGGCAAAGAGGTTCAGCGGAAAGGCATTCATGGCGGGAAGAGAACGAATCAACGTCGAGATACCATCGGTCGCCGACCCGCCCGACAACGGGGGCAGGGGGCTTTTGAATGGTCCAGTAAATGGATCACCTCGGCTGCCGGACGGCGGCATTTTTCAGTGGGGAAGGGCTTGGTCCCTTCAATCCGCGGTCACCTTGAGCCGGATGAAGCGGCGCGAGGAGGTGGCGGTGCCGGTGTCGTCACGGACGCGGAGTTCGGACGGCGTGTCGGCTTCGATGCTGGTGCCGGCGGAACTCCAAGCGGGAGCAGCAGGATCCCCGGCCACTTCAACGGAATAGGTCAGGTTGGCGGCCGCGGGGTTTTTCGGAACAGACAGCCGGAGGTGCTTGCCGCCCGCCAGCGGGACGAGGTCGTAAACCAGGGTGCTGGGGTTCGGCACCAGCGGATGGGTGTCCAAAGCGAACTCCAGAAGGTTGACCAAGCCGTCATGGTCCGGATCGTCGTCGGAGGGATTCGCCCCTGCTGCGGCGTTGCCGAACTTCAGGGTTTCCCAGGCATCGAGGATGCCGTTGCCATTGGCGTCCGGAGGGACGGGTTCGAAGGTCGCGGTGAGGGTCTTCGCTTCGTCGACGAGCACACGGGTGGTCGCGCTGGCGGGGGATTGGATGCCGGCTCCCGTCCAACTGACGAATTGCCAGCCATCGGCGGGAACCGCGGTGATGGTCCGGCTGGTGCCGAGAATGAACGAACCCGACCCCGAGACCGTGCCGCCGGCAGGGGGTGACGCTGCCACGACGAGAGCGGCGGTCGGGCCACCGAGATGATAGACTTCGAGGTCGCTCAGGGCGTGTCCGAAGACTCGGACGTCGTCGATCTGCCCGGTGAACCAGTTGCCGCTGGAGTCCCAGGTCGCGGTGCCGATATTGAAGCCGGACGTCGTGGCGGTCCCGTAAGCGGTTGCCACGTAGGAGCCGCCGCTGGCCGCGAGTCGGCCGTCGACGTAGATTTTCAAGGAGAAGCCATCCCCGACGCAGGTGACGTGATGCCACTGGTTTGGCGACGGGAGCGCAACGGCCAGGCTGCCGCCGCCGGAAGTGAAGAGGGAGAGGTTGGGCCCGTTGATGCCGAACTCGATGACGTCGTTTTGTCCCCAGAGCGCCACGCGGTTGCCGGTGGTGAGCGGGGAGCGATACCAACCGGCCATGGTGAAGGAGGTCCGGTTGCTAAGCAGGGGCGAGCCGGTGGTGACCCCGTCGTTGACACCGTCGAAGGAGATCGCGTTGCCTTCAATGCCGGCGGTCCGAACCGGGGATCCGACGACGGTTCCGGGGTTGGTGCCGGTGGTGCTGGCGGCGAGGGTGCCTCCGCCTTCGTCGAGGGTCCAGTGGGCGAGGAGTCCGTTGTCGGGATCGGGTGGCGCGACGGTGGTTCCGGTGGAGAACGACCAGATCCGACCCGCGACGGTGCCGGACGGATTCACGCTGTCGATCCGCCAATGGTAGGTGGTGCTGGCAGTGCCGGTGAAGTTCCACGCGGACAGCGGCGTGCTGCCCTGATACTCCGGTGAGGCGGTGGTGGCGGAGGAAACGGCGGCGGCATCGGTGCCGATGTAGATGTGGTGCAGGGTGGCCTGCGGATCGGGCTGCCAGGAGAGCGTGGTGTCGGCGACGCCGGTGGCGGTGTCGAAGGGCGCGGGGGTCTCCGCCGGACCGCCGGTGACGAGGGCGAGGAGTTCGGATTCGGAAAGGGCGCGCCGGAACATTCTCACGTCGTCCATGGCTCCGACGAATCTCCGGGAGGAGGAGTTCGTATCGCGGCCGAGGTGGATGACGCCCGAGGTCATGGAGGGAGTGTGGGCGGCAGTGTTGACGGCGGAGCTGAGCGTGGTGCCGTCGTGCATGTAGATCGTGGCCTTGGCCGGCTCCACGACGAGGGCGACGAGGACCCACTGGTCGGCGGGCGGGACGAGGCCGGAGTTCCAGTTGAAATGGGATCCGTTCCATGCGTAGCGCAGTTCGTTGGCGGTGCCGAAGTGCAGCCCGGATGGGGTGCCTGAGACGCGGTTGAAGACGATGCCGGCGAAACCGGGTTGGGCGGCTGCGGAGGATCGCCTGATCCACGCGGTGATGGTGGAGGAAGTGCTGCCAAGCGTGGTTCGAACCACTGGCACCTGACTCGACGAAGCGCTGAAGGTCGCCGCGTTTCCGAACTTCCCGGCCGAACCGCTGGAGATGTTCTCCGAGGTGATGTCGGTGCCCATGGGCGAGGAGTCATGGTAATCCGGACCCGATGTCTCATCGAGCCGCCACCATCCGGCGAGGGAGGTGTCGGGCGGGTTGACATCGATGGTGACCAGGCCCGTGGCGGTCTGGCCGGAGGAATCGGCGACCGTGTAGAAGAACCAGTCGAAGCCCGCGAAGTCGGAACGAGGCGTGTAGACCAGTTGGGCCGAGGCACCGCTGCCGGTCTGCGTGACCGTGCCGCCGCGGTTCGAGATGGCATCGAATGAAGCAATGCCGATGATGGCGTGGCCGTTCGCGTCGTGGTCGTTCGCCATCACGTTGAGGGTGGCCTGGGTGGTGCCCGGCCGCTGGATCGCTGTCGAATCGAGGCAGGCGTAAGGAGGGAGGTTGATGGCGGTGAAGGTCCCTTCGTTGTCATACTGGGCGACGACCGAGTCGCGGTAATTGAGCATGATTTCCAGCTCCGAAGTCCCGAGGCGGGCGTAGCCGTTGTTGTCGCGGCCGTTGATGGTTTCCCCTTCCGGACCGCCGCCATCGCCGTGGCCGACATTCATATTGTGGGCAAGTTCATGGCGCAGATAGACCCAGAAGTTGCCATCGCTCTCGGAGGGCTGGACGGTGTAGCCCCAGGGCGTCCCGATGCCGGGGCCGTAGGACAGCCCGCCCATGGCGCGGCCGGCGAGGGCGACGAAATCCCTGTTGGCAGTCGCATGATTGGCGAGCCACTCGGTTTTCAAGGCGGGGAGCGTGGCGTTCGATGTCATGCCTTTGAGGGTATCCGCCGCCGCACTGGTGCGGATGACGACGCGGGCGAGATGGGGACGCAGCAGGGCGTTGCTCATGTAGAGAGCGCGCACGACTGATACGGTGTATTCCACACCCTCGAGGCTCTTTGCGATGCTGCTGCCGGTGGCGGTGTAGGAGTCCGAGTTCACGTCGGCGGCGATGTCGAAGCCGTAGGTGGTCGCGCCCGCTTGGCCTGGGGTCAGTTCGAGCGAGGGAAACGCGAAGTTCGGCCGCGCGTTCGCATAGCGGGTCGAGGTGACCGCGCTGCCGAGCGTGTGCCAGGTGCCGCCGCGGTCGAAAATCACCGCGCCCCAGAAGGTGCCGTCGTCTTTGAGAATGCCGGCCGAGACCGCGCCGGGAAATTCGTCCACCGTTCCCAGGTAGGATCGCTCCGCCACGGGCGTGAAGGGATCGTAGGTGCCGGCGGCGTTCTGGGAGAGGACTTCGAAATACGGCCCGCGCAGGTCGAGGCGGGTGAGCCGCATCGTCACCGTCTGCCCCTGATGGGTGACGGTTTGAAGGACGTTGTCCGGCGCTGCCGTTGCCAATGCCGGGAAGACCCATGCGGCGACTGTGGCAACGAGACGGATCACCCGGAAGATAGCGATGGAGCTTGGGCTCATGGGTTTGAAAGTCGGAAAGTCTTATGGAAAAACCGCTCCGCCCACAAAAGCAGGCGGAGCGGTCTGACCGGGTCGGGCGGCCGAGGCGCGCTGCTCAGTTCGGTGTCACCTTGAGCCGGACGAATCGCGGTGCAGGGCCTGAAAGCACGAAGGAGAGAGCCCCGGCGTTGTTGGTCACTCCTCCGAGCGGAACATCGGTCCAGGTCGTGAGATTGCCGGAGGTCTGAACCACGAACTGGGTGCCGTAGGCGGACTCGCTGATGTTCCCGCCGTTTGTCCAGGTGATGGTGTTGGATCCGTCGAGGGTGGGGTTCGCCGTGAATCCTGCGGCGGCGTTCATGAAGTATTCCACTCCGTTCGGGACTCCATCGTTGTCGAAGTCGAGATCCGCACCCTGGTTGCCGGCGTTCGCCGATGCCCAGGTGGAATATCCGGTGGCGGGTCCGGTGGTGACACTCACGACGCCGGTGCCGGTGAAGCGGGTGTTGTCGATGTGGGTGGCACCGGAGCCGCTGGCACCCCAGGTTCCGGAGGCTTGCTGGACGGCTCCAAAGAAGAGCGTGCCCACGACCTCGGTGCCGCCCGATGGATCGACAAGGCCGCTGTTGATGACGAGGGAGGTGGAGTTGGCGAGGGAGTCGCCATCGACCGCGAGCGTGCCGCCGGTCACCGTGGTGCTGCCGGCGTAGGTGTTGGCACCGGTGAGTTGGAGCGTTCCGGTGCCGGACTTGACGAGGTTTCCGGATCCGCCGAGCACGCCGCCGAGGGTGATGTCTCCGCCGGTGGTATCGACCGTGGTGCCGGTGGTGGAGTCGGTTAGGGCGGCCGCGACGGAAGAACTCCAGGCGGTGGAGGCAGCGAGGGTGGTGGCTCCGAGATTCACGGCAACGGTATTGGCTCCGGTGGTGGTCAGGCCCGCGGCGCCGAGTGTCAGGGTGCCGCCGCCCGCGTTCAATGTGCCCGAGTTGATGGCGAGGGCCGGGACATCCAATGTTCCACCATTGAGATTCAACACCGCGTCATTGCCTGCGGTGCCGGCTGCACCCAAGCCGCTGTTGGAAGCGAGGGTGATCGATCCCGACACCGTCGTGGTGCCGGCAGTCTGGGTGAAGGTGCCACCCCTGTTGGAGACGGTGTTGGCTGTCGAACTGCTGTTCAGGGTGATCGAACCTGCCGTTACGGTTCCCGCATTCGAGAAGGTGCTTCCGGCTGCGGTGCTGCCACCCGCCAGGGAATTTCCCTGGCCGTTGACGGTGATGGCACCGGAGCCGAGGTTCACCGAGCTGTTGAGCCGGTTGTTGAACTCGCCGCCATGGGCCAGGTTGGTGGCATTGCTGAAGAAACTGCTTTGAAGGGTGATGGAGGCAGCGGTCAGTGAACCGGGCGTGGTTCCGGCGGTGTTGCCGTTGTTGAAGAGACCGTCGGCCGCATTGGAAGATCCGTTCACAGCCACCGCGCCCGGGGTTGTGACCGTGCCCAGGTTCTCGAACTGGGCGGAGAACTGCCCGAGGACGGTGATGCCGCTGGTTCCATTGATGACGCCGCCGCTCGCCAATGTGAAGCGGTCGATGTTGACCACGGTGGTTCCGGTGTAGGTGTTGTTGGTGCCCGCGATGGAGGACGATCCAAAGGTGGAGATGTCCTTGGTGAGGTTGCCAGCCCCCGTGATGTTCTGGGTCGAGCCGAGGGTGAGGGTGCGGAGGGCGAGGGTGGCACCGCTGGCGATGGAGAACCCGGAGGAGGCGTTGGCATTGCTGATTACGAGCGTGCCGTTGCTCACGGTGGTCGCGCCATTGTAGGTATGGGCTCCGAGGAAGCGGACCTGACCGCCGCTCGCCTCCACGGTCACCGGACCCGTGCCGGAGATCACACCGAGCATGTTGAGGTTCTTGCCGCCGTAAGTCGCGCTGAAGGTCGCACCGCCGCTGCCGACGGAGACCGTGCCGTTGACATTGTAGATCCCGTCTTCGCCGTGGAGGCGTCCGCCATCGAGGGCGAAGTTGTTGGCGATGGTGTGGGTATGCGAATTCTGAATCCACAGGCGCACGCGGCCGCCCGTATTGATGGTCACCAATCCGGTGCCCAGTGCCTCGGGTGAGCACGTGAATCCGCCCGTTCCGCCTGTGCCCAGGGAGAGGGTTCCGCCGTTGACGGTGGTTCCGCCGGAGTAGGTTCCGGGAGCGAAGTTGTTGTTCAGAGTCAAGATGCCCAGTCCATTCTTGACGACCGAAGCGGTGGTGGCAGTGCTGCCTCCCAGGCTCGTGTTGAAGTTCACGTTGTTCGCGCCGGTATCCAGGGTGGCCGCTGTTCCATCGACAAGGAGGAGACGGCGGGAGATGTCCTGGGTGTTTCCCGTTCCCCAGGTCAAGGTGCCGCCATTCATCGTGATCGCGCCGTAAGTCCCGAGCGCGCCGTTGGAGAACGAGAGGGTTCCCGCGTTGATGGTGGTGCCCCCCGTGTAGCTGTTCGTGTGGGTGATGGTGAGGACGCCGGTGCCGCTTTTCACGAGCGAGGTTCCGCCGGTGATCTCATTCGCGTTGGGGGTCGAATTGACAGGCAACAGGGTGTAGTTCAGCGACGAGTTGTTGAATGTCACCGTCGCAGGTGTCAGTTTCCCAACCACAAAAACATTGCCCCCGGCAGCGGCCGTGTCGTCGAACACCACCGAGTCTCCCAGCGCGAATTTTTTGTCTCCTTCGAACCAGTTGCCGGTGGAAAGGGAGTCCCAATCGGCCAAAGCCGCGGATCCTTCCCAGGTCCGGGTGCCGGTTTCCAGCGAGAGAGTGATCTTCGAGTTCACCGTGTCGTCCGTCAACGTGCCCGAGCGGATTCCCGAGGGCAGGGTGAGGTTGGCAAGTTCGGTTCCGGTGAAGGTGCCATACTTGACGACGTCCACCAGGTTGGTGCCGATCGTCATGGCTTGGGTCGGTTCGACCGCGAGGGTCACGGCACCCGGAATGCCCAGCGCTCCGCTCGTGGTCAGGGCGGCGCTTGTCGAGGGATCGAAAGCAAGGATGCTGCCCGCTCCCAAGTTGATGGCGTTGCTGGATGAACCTTCGCCGCCGAGGACGGTGCCGGTTCCCGACACGGTGAGGTCGGAGGTATTGGCCGCGGGGTTGAAATTGAGCCGCCCCGCGGTGACGGTGGTGGCCCCCGTGTAGCTATTGGAACCGGAGAGGCTCAGTGTGGAGGTGCCGGATTTGGCGACGCCACCCGTTCCGGAGATGTTGCCGCTGACGCGGAGGCCGCCCACGGCGCCGCCCGTGACGTTGAGGGTATTGGCACCGAGGCTGACGGCACCTGCTTGAACTGTGTCCGTGATTGCAGCCCAGGTTTGGAAGCCTTGCCCACCACCCGTAAGTGTCAGCGTGCCGTTCAGTGTGAGTCCGAATCCCCCTTGCCAAAAGTAGGTTCCAAGGGTGTAAGGGTTTGAGATGGCGATGCCGCGCGTGATACCGCCGGGAACCTCACCGTTGACATGGCTGATGGAAGCGCTGCCGAAGGCGTTGGAGTTTCCGATGTTGACCCCGTTGATTCCACCGAGTGTTACCGTTCCGGTGATGCCGGTATTGTTGCCGGTGATGTTGATGGACCCATTGCCGTTGATCCTGATGTTTGAACCGGAAATGGGCGTGGAAATCGTGGTGCCGGTGGTCTTGGTGATGACGGCCTGGCTGGCACCGTTGTCCATGGTGAGCGTGCTGGTGCCGCGCAGCAGCCATGGGGATCCGCCCGCGGCGTTGTCACTGAAGGTCAGGTTGCCGATGGTCCTGGTGGAGTCCAGGGCGACGACGGTCAACTGGGTGATGTTGCTCGAGAAGTTGGCCGTGAAGGTGGCTCCGTTGGCAACCGTGGCGGTGGTCCAGCGGGCGGAGTTGCTCCAGTTGTTGGGGCTGAATCCGGTATCGGACCAGGTCCCGGTCTGGGCGGCGGCGGGAAGGCAAAGCGCCGCCATGGCGAAGGCCATCGCGGATGGCAGGGGGGCGAGGAAACGGTTGACGACAGCGATGCGGGCAATGAAGCGGTTGAAGCGGGATGCTTTCATGATCGTAGGCAGGAGTTCGGAGGTGGATCGGAAAGGTGGACGGAGATTCGGCCATCCACGAAATACGATCCATGCCGCCGCGGCGGGATGGAACCGCAGAGCCGGGCTTTCGAATGATCCATCTCGTGGATCACCTGGTTCTGGACGGATCGCCGATTGGTGGCAGGATCGCTCCGATGAGCGGCGATATTGAAAGGCGGTCGATCGCCGCGCAGCTGGCGGACCGGATCGAGCGGGAGATCCGCGACGGAACCTGGCAGGGCGAGCTGCCGGGCAAGCGCACGCTTGCGGATCGCTACGGCGTGAACGTCAAGACCGGCGCGGCGGCGATGGACTTGATGGAGCAGCGCGGGCTGCTGGGTCCGGCGACCGCGGGCCGGGGAAGGGAAATCCTGACTCCGCGCAAGAGCCGAGCGATGCGAAAGCAGGAAAGCGCCCAGCGGCTGCTGATCATCCATCAGGCTGCGGGTCTCCTGAGCATCGAGGACTTCCAACTGCTTCACCGCATGGGCGACACCTGGGAACGGAGCCACGGCGAGGTGATCTGGGCGCGGGTGGACTATCCCCGCTGCAAGCGTCCGGGGCCGCTGCTCGACTCGCTGATCAAGCGCCATGCCGCGGATGCCTTGCTGCTTTACGTCCCCGAGTCCGGATGGTGCCGTCAGGCCGCGGCGCGACGGCCCTACTACCAGATCGGCGGGCCTTACGAAGCCGACGTGCCGATCAGCCTCGGCGCCTACGCGATCGATCTCGAAGTGCAGCGAGTGGTCAGGTATCTCCGCGACCTCGGCCACCGCCGCATCCTTCTGCCGTCGGAGTCGATGGGCGATCGCATGAAGCAATCGATCGTCGATGGCCTGCGCGGCGGCGGTGACACGAAGCCGGAATTCGGCCGCTGGGAAGACTACTGCCCGAGCTTTCCCGAGAGCGTGCCGGCGGCGTGGTCGGGTTATTGGAAGAAGTCGTTTTCCAGTTTGAGGCCGACCGCGGTGGTGCTGTTCGAAGACACCCACGTCCTTTCGCTCTATGGCTACTGCTACACCCATGGCATCCGCATTCCCACGGACCTGTCGGTGATCTCGATCGGCTACGAGTCGCGCTTCGAGTGGTGCCAGCCGCGGCCGACGATGCTGCGCTACCCGGGCAACACCGCGGTCGCGCATTTCCAGCAATGGCTGGAAGGCGGGCTCAAGCCGATCGGCCGGAAGTTTTTCGAGCTGGAAATGATCGAAGGCGAAAGCGTGGCGCGGCCGGGGCACTGAGCGCCCCGCCCGGCTCTAGGCGGGCTTCTTCGGTGATTTTCTTCTCGAGCGGCCGGGTGGACTTGTTGCGGCCTTCTTGTTCGCGGGCACCGGGCCCGATGCCTTGCTTTGCGGTTTGGCAGCACTCTTTTGAGAATCCATGGACGAGGAAGGGTCCGGGTCCGGGGTGGATAGGGAAGCGGGCGGCGGGGACATCGGTGTTCGACTTGCGGTTCTTGGGCCGCGCTGCGGGGAGAATCGGGAGAACGCCGGCAGACGGCAACCCGTCGGAGAAGCATTCAGGTGGTCCAGCAAGTGGACCTGCTTGCCCGGCTCCGGGATTTGCCCGTTCCCGGAAATGCTGGAAACGGAACTTTGCGACCCTGCCTCACTCGTACTGCCACTTCAGCACCCAGGGATCAGCGGTCTTTTTCTGAAGCTTCTTGAGGCGATCCTTCATGTCGGCGAGACGCTCCGCGTGGGCCGGGTCGGCGGCGAGGTTGACGGATTCGGCAGGGTCGCTTTCAAGGTCGAAGAGCTCGAAGGGCGGACGCTGGATGTAGGAGCCGACGGTGCGCTTGCCATACGGGGCGTCCTTGCCTTTCTGAAACTGCGCCTGCCAGGTCGAGGCGGCCCAGAGGTCGGAGGCGAAAGGGTAGGGCAGCGGGGCGGCGAGGTTCCAGATCAGCTTGTAGCGGCGGTCGCGGACGGCGCGCATGGGGTAATACATCTGGATCTCGTGGAAGGTGTGCGAGGCCATCAGCTCGTCCCAGCCCTCGCCGTGTTCCTTGCCTAACAGGCCGAGCCAGGAGCGCCCGTGGTAGGTCGCGAACTTCGGCCCGGAGTTTTCGCCGACGCCGGGCTTCCCGACGGGCAGCAAGGTCTTCGGGCCCCGCGCGGCGGCATCGTAGCCGCCCGCGGCATCGAGCAGCGTCGGCGTGATGTCTGCGTGGGAAATCAGCGCGTCGTTGGCGATGCCACCCGCGGTGCCCGGTGTGCGGACGACGAAGGGTACATGCAGGCCGGCTTCGTAGACGGTGGTCTTGGCCCCGGGGAAGGCCATGCCGTGGTCGGCGGTGAAGACGATGAGGGTGTTGTCGTACTGACCGGCTTCCTTGAGCGCGGCGACCAGGGCGCCGAGGGCCTTGTCGGTGCGGGTGACGCTTTGATAATACTGCGCGAGTTCGCCACGGCATTCGGGCGTGTCGGGGAGGAAAGCAGGGACGGGCAGGGCGGCGGGGTCATAGGCGACTTCCGGCGTGCCGGGGTGTTCCTTGCCCTTCGGCGGGTTGCCGAAGCGGTTCGGCTTGAGCTTTTCCGGGGCGGTGGATTCGACGTCGTTGCTGCGGTGGGGATCGGTGGTCCAGAAGCAGAGGAAGAAGGGCTCGCTTGTCTTCTCGGCAAAGAGCGGCTTGCAGGCATCGACCCACTTCGGCGTGTTGTGTCCGCCGCCGGGGGTCGTGAGATATTGGTCGAAGTGGTAAACCGCTTCGGGCGCGACGTGGAGCTTGCCGATGTGCGCCGTTCGATAGCCGAGGGACTTCAGTTGCAGCGGTAGGCTCAGCGCGGCACAGCTCCGGAAGGTCTCGAACTTGTGGTAGTCGTGGGTGTGGCCGAACTGGCCGTTGGCGTGGTTGTGCAGGCCGGTCAGGATGACCGAGCGACTGGCGGAACAGGAGGCGGTGGTGGCGTAGGCGCGGGTGAAGCAGGTGCCGTCCTTCGCAAGGGCGTCGAGGTGCGGCGTCTGGATGAGTGGCGAGCCATAGCAGCCGGCGATCGGGCTCTGGTCGTCGGTGACGAAGAGCACGATGTTGGGCTTGGCCGCCGCGAGGGAGCCGAGGCAGGTGAGCGCGGCGAGCAGCCGGGCGATGGAGGAAATTTTCATGCGGATGAGGAGAATCCGGCGGAATCGCGGTCGGCCTTGGAAAGGTTACGCCGCAACGGCAGGGCTTGCTTTCAGCGGGTCAGTCCCGGTGCTGCAATCGAAGCATGCAATTCCCTGGATGCCGGTGTAGGGTGAACGGCTCGCCAGGGTGTTCCGGGCGAGCAAACCGACAGCCCCGCTTCCCATGCATCCACCACGACGATTGCCGGTGATTCTAAGAGCCCGCAGCGTGCTCCTCTTCCTGGGATGCGCCGCGGCATTCGCAGCGGCGGAAGTGACGGTGGTCCCGCCTGCTGACCTCTCCGCCCCGCGACGCGAGTTGATCGGCAAATCGCTGGCTTTTCTCAAGGAACATCCGGCGGTTCCCTATGTCGATGGCGGTGCCGATGAGAAAGGGATGGACTGTTCAGGAGCGATCCTCCGGCTGCTCAAGCTGGTGAAGATCGAGCCGCCGCGCAGCGCGCAGGGGCAGTATGACTGGCTCCGCGAATCCGGCCGCTTGACCCTGGTGCCGGCGACGGCCCGGACTCCGGACGATCCGGTCTTCCGGAACCTGTTGCCCGGGGATCTGGTCTTCTGGGCGCACGACCAGCCCGGGGAGCCATTCCGGGTGTCGCACGTGCAGGTGTATCTCGGCAAGGAAGCGGACGGTCATGCCGTGATGATCGGATCCAGCGACGGCCGCAGTTATCGCGGAAAAAAACTCAGCGGATTCGGAATCGTCGACTATCGTGTTCCAGAGGCCGGTTCGGCGACGCGTATCGCAGGCTTCGGCTCTCCCTTCCCCGCCACCGTGGCACCACTTCCCGACCCGGCAAAGGTTTCGCCGGGCCATCCTTCTCCCCCTGAACCCTGAACCTCCAAGGCCATGCTCCATTACGCACTCGTCTTTATCATCGTCGCCATCATCGCCGCTTTCCTCGGCTTCGGCAGTCTCTCGGGACTTGCCGCGACGATCGCCCAGGTCTGCTTCGTGCTCTTCCTGATCCTCGCCCTCGTTTCGTTCCTGAAGAAAAAGGCCTGATCCGATCCGCGGGCGATGTTGATTCCCTTGCCCGCCTTGTCCGGCGGCGCTTGGATGGACGGCGATGAAGCATTTCACCGCCGCCTGCCTTCGCGGTGCCATGGCGCTTTCGGGCGCGATGGCCACGGTCCTCGCGCGCGAGCCGCTCGACCGGCCCAACGTCGTGCTGATCTACCTCGACGACAGCGGCTACGGCGACTACGCGCACACCGGCAATCCGGTCATTGAAACGCCCAACATCTCGAAACTCGCGGCGGGCGGGGCGAACTTCACGCAGTTCCATGTCACGTCGCCGGCGTGCAGCGCGTCGCGATACTCGCTGCTCACCGGCCGCTATCCGGGGCGCTCGGGCTTCGGCACCTGGGTAATCACTCCGGACAGCAAGCCCCACCTGCGGAATTCCGAGACGACGTTGGCGGAGGGCTTGAAGGCGAAAGGCTATGCGACCGGTATGTTCGGCAAGTGGCATCTCGGCAGTCCGAACGCGAGGAACGGCATGTCGCCCGACACGCTGCCACTGGCCCACGGCTTCGACAGCTGGACCGGTACCAATGTCTCGCACGACTTCGAGGTCTCCCTTCTTCTGAAATCCGATCCTGCGGGGAAGGACCCGGTGCCGGGATACTCGGTGATCGCCCGCAACCTGCCGTCCGACATCGCGGCCTCCACTTCTCTAACAAACCGCTACACCGAAGCCGCGGTGGAGTTCATCGCGGCCAACCGCGAGCGGCCCTTTTTCGCCTACGTCGCGCACAACCAGCCGCACCTCGGCCTGTTCGCTGCCGAGGCCTTCCGGGGCAAGTCGCGCCGCGGGCTGCTGGGCGACGTGATGGCAGAGATCGACGACTCGGTTGGTCGCATCATGAAGGCCCTCGACGACCATGGCGTGGCGGAAAACACGCTGGTGATCTTTTCCTCCGACAACGGCCCGTGGATCCGCTTCGAGAACGTGGCAGATTCGAAATACGGCGACACCCGGCTGCAAGTCGGTTACGCCGAGCCCTTCCGCGACGGCAAGGGCTCGAACTGGGAAGGCGGCCACCGCGTGCCGGGGATCTTCCATTGGCGCGGGGTGATCGGTCCGCTGCGCCAGCTTGAGCCGGCGAGCACGCTCGACGTGTTGCCGACGGTGTTCGCGTTGTGCGGGGCGGAGGTGCCGGAGGGTCTCGATGGCCGCGATATCCGGCCGCTGCTTTCGCCCGGCCGCTTCAAGGGAGAAGTCGCTCCTTTCGAACTCGCCTATTCCGGTCCGGACAATCTGCCGAACGCCTTCCGCGAGGGACCGTGGAAGCTTCACGTGAAGCTCATCAGCCAGACCGGAAGCAACCACGGCTTCGCGGCCTCGCGGGAGAAGCCGCTGCTTTTCAATGTCGAGCAAGACCTTGGTGAACGCATCGACCGCGCGGCGGAACAGCCGGAGATTGCGGCGCGGCTGTTAGAAAAAATGGATGCAGTGGCGGCGTCGTTCAAGCCTGCTGCGCCGAGATAGAGCAAGCCTTGTGGAGTGCGACGGCACGACGTCGCTTTGGCTCGGGGTGAAATCCGCCGCATCCGTTCGCCCGCGGACCGGCGGTAAGGCGATCCGCAGCCGTTAGAATGAAGCGGCCGCTTCCCCAGCCAAAGCTGCGTCATGCCGCTGCACTCCAAAACTCCAACGTCCGACCTCGGGTGATAGGATGGGGAACGAACAACCCGCTTTCTTGACAACCCGCCACTGGCCTGCCACTTCCCCGGCGTGCCCGCGATCCATCGCATTGCCGTCCGTCTCGTCGTCCGCGCCATTTGGCGTGCGGGCGCGTTCGGAGCATGATGGCACCCTGCCACCTCCGGACGCGGCCCACGGCCATCCGGAGGATCGATGAATCCCATCCGCTGGCCTGCCGTTTCCGGATTCCCATGATCCGATGAAACCACCCGATCCACCCGACCCGCGCGGCACCTTGTTGATGCTGCTTTCCGTGTTCCTGTTTGCCGCGAACACGCTGCTGCTGCGCGCGCTCAGCCTGCACCTGCCGCAGGCCGATGGCTGGATGGCGCTGCTCTACCGCGGGGTCATCGGAATGGGCATGGTCGTCGCGCTCTATGGCTTCGGCCGCGGTTTCTCGATGCGGGCCTTGCTCGGCAGCAAGCTGGTCGTCCTGCGCGGGGTGATCGGCGCGTTCAGCACCGCCGCGTTCTATCTTTCCATCGCGCAGCTCGGGGCCTCGCGGGCGGTGGTGCTCAGCCTGACCTATCCGATTTTCGCGACCATCATCGCGGCCGTCTGGCTGAAAGAGCGGGCCTCGCGGGCCGCGATGCTTTGGATGTTCGCCGGCTTCGCGGGCTTGGTGCTATTCCTCGGCGGCGATGCCACCCGCTCGTTCTCCGGCTGGGATCTCATCGCGGTCGCCGGGGCCGTCGGCGCGGGGATCGTGGTGGTGATGATCCGCAAGCTCCGTGCGACCGAGCACGCCGGGACCATCTACGGTTCGCTTTGCCTGTTCTGCATCTTGCTCGCCCTGCCGGTGAGCGGGGTGAAAGCGATCGACCTGCCCGCCTTCGGCCACGGCGCGCTGGTGGCCGCCGCGGCGATTGTCGGGGTGTCGCAACTTGTCATGACCAATGCCTACCGCACCCTGCCGGTCTCGCGCGGCTCGTCGATCCAGATGCTGCTGCCGCTGGTCACCGCCGCCGGGGCCTGGTTCCTGTTCGACGAGCGTTTCACCGCGCCGGAGTTCGCCGGGGCCGCGCTCACCTTGTTCGCCACCTGGCGCGTTGCGGCATCGCGATGAAGAAAGGTGAACCGCCAAGACGCCAAGTGCGCCAAGTTTCGGAACTTGGTGTCTTGGCGGTGAAATCCCGCTTTTTTCCCCTCAAATTCCCGATTTGCCAAAACCATGAAGCCCGCTAGCGTCCGCCCCTTTCCCATGAGCCACGTCCTTTCCACCTACGCCCGTTTTCCCGTCACGCTCGTCCGCGGCGAGGGCACCCGCGTGTGGGACGATGCCGGGAAATCCTACCTCGACTTCTGCACCGGCATCGCCGTCTGCGCGCTCGGCCATTGCCCGCCGCGGCTGGTGAATGCGATCCGTGAGCAGGCCGGCACCTTGATGCATGTATCGAACCTCTACGGCATCCCGCAGCAGGAGGAACTGGCGCGGGTCATCGTGGAAGACCACGTGAAGATTCCCGGCAAGGTGTTCTTCGCCAACTCCGGCGCGGAGTCGAACGACGGACTGATCAAGACCGCCCGCAAGTTCGGCCACGCCCGCCCGCAGCCCGACGGCTCGCCGAGGTACGAGGTCCTTAGTTTCACGAAATCCTTCCACGGCCGGACCCTCGGCGGCATCAACGCCACCGGTCAGGACAAGGTGAAGGAAGGCTTCGACCCGCTGCTGCCCGGCTTCCGCCACCTGCCCTTCAACGACCTCGCCGCGCTCGAGGCCGGCATCTCGCCGCTCACCGCCGCGATCTTGTTAGAACCGGTGCAAGGCGAAGGCGGCGTGAATGTCGCGACGCCGGAGTTCCTGCGCGGCGTCGCGGCGCTGTGCAAAAAGCACGACCTGCTGCTGCTGCTCGACGAGGTGCAGGTCGGCTTCGGCCGCTGCGGTCCGACGATGGCGTGGCGGGCGATCGCTCCTGAAGTCGAACCCGACGCCATCTCGTGGGCCAAGGGCATGGGCGGCGGCTTCCCGATCGGGGCCTTCTGGCTGTCCGACCGCGCCGTCGACGCCTCCGGCAAGACCCTTTCCTCGCTGATGGGCCCCGGCTCGCACGGCACCACCTACGGCGGCAACCCGCTCGCCTGCGCCGCCTCGCTGGCCGTGCTCGCGGAGGTGACCGAGATGAACCTCGAAGCGAATGTCCTCCGCCAGGAACAGCGGATCCGCGAGACCATCGCGTCGTGGCAATTGCCCGCCATCACCGAAGTCCGCGGCCTCGGCCTGCTGTTGGGTATCGGCCTCGACGTGACGAAGTTCGCCGTCCCCGAAGGCAAGCTTCCTGCTGCCTACCTCTGCGGCAAGCTCCTTGAAGCCGGCCTCCTCGTCCCCCCCGCCGGCCCGGAGACCATCCGCCTGCTGCCACCCCTCAACGTGTCCGACCGCGAAGTGGACGAGGCGCTCTCGATTTTCCAAGCCACTCTTTCTTCACTGATCACTGATCACTGATCACTCGGCACTCCCTTATGAACCATCTCCTCTCCATCGAAGAACTCACCGCCGCGCAAATCACCGCGCTGCTCGACGATGCCGTGCGCTTGAAAGCCGAGCGCGGCCACCACACGTCGCAGCCGCTGGCCGGGCAGACCTGGGCGATGATCTTCACCAAGTCCTCCACCCGCACCCGCGTGTCCTTCGAAGTCGGCATCCGCGAGCTCGGCGGCTTTCCGATGTTCCTTTCGAAGAACGACATCCAGCTCGGCCGCGGCGAGCCGATCAAGGACACCGCCCGGGTGCTCGGCCGGATGGTCCACGGCTGCATCATCCGCACCTTCGCGCAGCAGGACGTGGCCGACTTCGCGGAGTTTTCCGGCATCCCCACGATCAACGCGCTGACCGACGACGAGCATCCCTGCCAGATCCTCGCCGACCTGCTCACCGTGAAGGAAGCGCTCGGCGGCTGGGAGGGGAAGAAGATCGCCTTCATCGGCGACGGCTTCTCGAACATGACCATCTCGTGGATGTGGGCGGCCAAGAAGCTCGGCTTCGAGCTCGCCGTCGCCGCGCCCGCCGCGTACCAGCCGCCGGCTTCGTTCCTGGAGAAGCTCGACGCGCCGAATGTGCTTGTTACGACGGATCCCGTACTTGCCGCGCAGGGTGCCCATGTGATCAACACCGACGTCTGGCTCTCGATGGGCCAGGAAGGCCAGCAGGAGAAGGAAGAGGCCTTCGGGCCTTTCCAGGTGAACGCCGATCTCGTCGCCCGCGCCGCGCCGGACCACATCGTCCTCCACTGCCTGCCCGCCTACCGCGGCAAGGAGATCACCGAGGAGGTGCTGGAGAAGCATGCCGACATCATCTTCCAGGAAGCCGAGAACCGCCTCCACGCCCAGAAGGCGATCCTGGTGGCGCTGGCGAAGTAGCGCGACTTTGCAAGTTGCGTGCTTCTCGCGGCCCGCATCCCACGGCGCTCCCGAACCAGCCTGACAAGCCTTCGTCCCCGCGTCCCGGAGAATTCATTTTGGACCGGGATGGAAAGGATGGATGGGATTCAGAAGAAGAGGGGCGCGGGCGGCCCGCCCGCAGCGCCGTGGTTGCGGCATCCCTGGGCCTCGAAGCTTGAGTGGAGTGGTCTTGCCGCAAGCCTTTCCCGGGATTCCACCGGCTTCGATTCTTCAATCAGGTGGATGCGCTCATGGACTCGGTGGTAGTTTTTACCTTCGTCGGGCTGCCCTGTAAACAAAGCCTGCAATCAGTCCGATGATCCCGAGTGGCACTGCAAAGATCGGCCAGATCAAGGGTCCACCCGTGTCGCCGAGGAAAATGGCACACGCGAAAAACAGAAGGATCGGCAGCAGGCACCCACCGGAGACGCACCCAATCAATGGAGCTGATTGGCCGGCTTTCCGGGCTTCATCAATCGGAGGCGGGTTCTCTCCTTGCTCCGGCGGGAGGTAGGGATTCATCGCGGGTTTTCGCCGTCCGTCACCGCTTCAACCACCCCTCCAGCAAGCCCGGCCACACCTTGAGATCCCCCTTGTCCGCCACGTTCATCCCGTATCCGTGGCCGCCTTTTTCGAACAGGTGCAGGCTGACCGGCACGCCGTTGGCCTTGCAGGCGGACGCGAAGTCGAGGCTGTTGCGGCAGTCGACGCCGTCGTCGAAGGTGCTCAGCAGGAAAACCGGCGGGGTATCCTTGGTGACCTGCTTCTCGGTGGAGCATTTCTCTAACAGCTCAGGGGTTGGCTTCGCACCTAACAGGTTGTTCCGCGAGCCGCCGTGGGCGACCGGGCCCATCGAGATGACGGGGTAGATCAGGATCGAGAAATCCGGCCGGGCGCTGAGCTGGTCGATGGCGTCCTTGCCCTCTTCCGGGAAGGTATCGGCGAAGCGGGTGGTGCAGAGGCTGGCGAGGTGGCCACCGGCGGAGGAGCCCATCACACCGACTTTGGCGGGATCGACGCCCCATTCCTTGGCGTTCGCCCGCACGGTGCGGATCGCGCGGCGGGCATCGAGGAAGGGCACGGGGAACTGGTAGCCGAAGTTCGGCTTGCCGACGCGGTACTTCACGACGACGCCGGTGATTCCGCGCTCGTTGAGCCACTTCGCATAGTCGTGGCCTTCGTGGTTCATCGCGAGGATGCCGTAGCCGCCGCCGGGCAGGATCACCACGGCCTGACCGGTGCGCTTGCCTTCGGGGGCGACGTAAACCTGGAACTGCGGGACCTCGATGTCGGTGTAGCGCCCGCCCTCGTTGATCTTTTCGGTGCCAGCCGGCGGGCGCTTGGCACCGGGCGCTTCGCCGGGCCAGAGCGGTTTCCAGTCATCGGCGGCGGCAGTGAGTGCGGTCATGAGGCAGAGGGCGGCGAGGGTTTTCATCGTGTGACCGGATACCGATGGCCGCCGGATGATGTTTCGGCAAGCCTTCCCGGGACCGCGTGCCACCGGCTCGCAGAAGCAAGGGAAAGGCCACGCTCCGGTGATACGGATTGGAATGGGCGACGGTGCCTGGGGACCGTTCGGGCCGGTCGCAGACCGGCGCTCCCGGGGTGGAGACTACCCGCGGAGCCGGAACTCCTCGACCGGCCGGTCTTCTAACAGATGCTCGGTGACGATCCTTTCCAGAACGTCGGGCGTGCAGGAGTGGTACCAGATGCCGTCCGGGTAAACCACCGCGACCGGTCCGCGGATGCAGATGCGCAGGCAGTCCGCCTTGGTTCGCAGGATCAGGGGCGCTCCTTTGCCGAGGGCGGCGAGGCGTTGCTTGAGGAATTCCCACGAAGCGAGGCCCTGCGCCGGGTCGCAACATTTCGGCTTCGAGGCATCGGCGCAGAGGAAGATATGGCGTTCCCCGCGGCCGATTCCGGCGGCGCGGGCTGCTGCTTCCAATTCGGCGTCCATCGGCGGAAGCGATACCGGGCGGAGCCGCCGCGGTCACGCGAAACCATGGCGGGCGGCTCTGCCGGCCGTGGACTGCGGGCAGCCTGCTGCCGCTCTCGTCCGCCAGCCTGCTGGCGAGACCGGCCCGACGCCACAGCAGGCTGTGGCAACAGAGCGGCAGCAGGCTGCCGCAGTCCAAGGGCTCCGCCTTTTCGGGCGGCGTTGAGCGAATTGCCAGCTTTCCCTTGATCGGGCGGCGTGCGAGAAGCAGGGCATGAGGTTCCGCTGGTTCCGATCGCGCGCGTTCTGGTTGGGGGGTGCCGGGGTTGGTTTTCCTGCTGTGGGGGTGGTGGATTTCGAAGGGGCACCACTCGGAGGCGGGGTTCGGGGGAGCGCTCCTTTGGTGGATCGGGCAGATTGGGGGGGTCTATGCGGTGTGGAACTTGGACCGCGGACCGGATTAGGGGAATTTCGGGGCCAGGCATCGGGAGGTGACGGGAGAGCAGGCGCGGCAGGGGAAGGACTTCTGGGTAGCGGTGAGCGAGGGGATTCCATCTCATCGTTACGTCTTCATCCCCTACCAATGGCTGGTCTTGGGCTACCTCGCCGTGTGGGCCGGACTCGTGTTCTGGCGGAGCCGGAAGTATCGGTGGTTCGAGGACACGGATTGACGCGGCGCAACCGGCCAGGGACTGCGTGCAGCCTGCTGCCGCTCTGTTGCCACAGCCTGCTGTGGAGTCGGGCCCGGATTCGTCAGCAGGCTGACGAGGGAAAGCGGCAGCAGGCTGCACGCAGTCCATGGGCTGCGCCTTATTGCTGGACCAACGCGAACTTGAGTTCGGCTTCGGAAGCGACTTCGTTGCCGACCATGCAGCGGCAGCGGGTCTGGCCGATCGAGCCGCGGATCTTGATGACCTCCGCTTCAATGTGGAGGGTGTCGCCGGGGAGCACCGGACGGCGCCATTTGACCGAGTCCGCGCTCATGAAGTAGCCGATCTTGCCGGCGTTCTCCGGCTTGCGGAGCATGAGGACGCTGGAGACCTGCGCCATGGCCTCCAATTGCAGGACGCCGGGCATGATCGGGTGGCCGGGGAAGTGGCCGATGAAGAAGGGCTCGTTGATGGTGACGTTCTTGATCCCGGTGCACTTGGTGTCGCCCACCATGTCGATGATCCGGTCCACCAGCAGGAAGGGGTAGCGGTGGGGGAGGATCTTGAGGATGTCGTTGATGTTGAGAACCGTCTCGCCGCGCGGCAGGACGAAGGGTGCGGCCAGCGAGCGCATCCGGGCGTATTCGCGCTTGAGGGTGGCGGCGAGTTTGGAGTTCGGGCCGTGGCCGGGCTTGATGGCGATGACGTGGCCGAGGATGCGCTTGCCGGAAAGGATGAGGTCGCCGATGAGGTCGAGCGCCTTGTGGCGGGCGAACTCGTTGTGGAAGCGGAGGGCTTCCTTGCTCATGACCTCGTTGCCGCGGACGACGACGGCGTTCTCGAGCGAGCCGCCTTTGATCAGGCCTTTTTCGAGGAGCGGCTTGACGTCCTCGTAGTAGACGAAGGTGCGGGCGGGGGAGATTTCCTTCTCGTAGAGCTCCGGGGTGACTTCGCTGGAGAAATACTGGGTGAAGCGGCCTTCGGGGCCGACGTTGGTGACCGAGACGCGGAAGGTCTTGCAGGGGACGATGGTGATCAGGGTGCCGTCGCCACTTTCCTGATGGATCGGCTCGCGGATTTCCCAGATCTTGCGCGGGGCGTCCTGCGGGGCGAGGCCGGCCTTCTTGATCAGCTCGACGAAGGGACGGGATGAACCGTCGCCGATCGGCGGCTCGTTGGCGTCCATTTCAATGATCGCGTTGTCGACACCCATGCCGGTGAGGGCGGAGAGGACGTGCTCGACGGTGTGGACCTTGACCGAGCCTTCGGCGATCGTGGTGGCGCGCTCGACGGTTTGCACCTTGTCGGCATCGGCATCGATGAACGGCTGGTCGGCGAGGTCGATGCGGCGGAACTTGAAGCCGTGGTCGGCGGGCGCGGGCTTGAGGGTGAGCGTGACCTTGGCCCCGGTGTGGAGGGAGGTGCCTTCGAGGGTGGCGGAGGAGGCGAGGGTGTGCTGCACGTCGGCGGACATGGGGGGAGGGGAAAGTTCCAAGGGAGAAGTGCCAAGTGCCAAATGAGAGGCCTTTGGAGATTTCTGTATTGGCACTTGGCACTTTTCACTTGGAACTTCGATGCGTGAGGGCGGTTTGTGATTTCCGGGTGATCGACGAGTCGGACGACTGGATCGTCGTCGACAAGCCGGCGCCGCTGGCGGTGCATCCGGCGAACGGGAAAGTGGAGGCGACTTTGCTGAGCGGGCTGGAGGAGCTGCTGATGTATGAAATCGCGAACGGCGCGCGGCTTTCCATCCTGACCCGGCTGGACCGGGAGACGAGCGGGCTGGTGCTGGTGGCGAAGCATGCGGCGGCGGCGCGGCATTTTTCGCGGCAGTTCGAGCGGCGGGAGATCGGGAAGGAGTATCTGGCGGTGGTCCACGGCTGGCCGGAGTGGGACGAGCGGACGGTCAAGGCGTCGATTACAAGAGCGGGCGGGGAGATCTGGCTGCGGCAGGGGGTGGATCCGGTGGGGCGGGACTGCGTGACGGGTTTCCGGGTGGAGCGGCGGTTTTCGAACGCGCTGGGGAATTTCGCGCTACTGCGCTGTTTTCCGGAGACCGGGCGGATGCACCAAATCCGGGTGCATCTGGAGCATGCCGGGCATCCGCTGGTCGGGGACAAGATCTACGGGACCGACGGCCGGGCGTATCTCGAACAGGTGTCAGGTGACGATTTATCCGATGAGTCGGTGGAGCGCTTGATTTTACCGCGACACGCGCTGCACGCCTGTCGACTGATGGCGGAATGGGGTGGTCTGGGGATGGATTGGCGTTCCGAACTGCCGGCGGATTTGACTCGGTTTTGCGGGCGGTGAAGACTGCGGCATGGCGAGTTTGCAGGAGATCGTGGCGTTTCTAGATGCGGAGCTGAGGATTGCCGAGATCCCGGACTACTCCGGGGCGGTCAATGGCTTGCAGTTGGCGAATGGTGGAACGGTCAAAAAGGTAGCGTCGGCGGTGGACGCTTCGCTGCCGGTGGTCGAGGCCGCAGTGGCGGCGGGTGCAGACCTCCTGGTGGTGCATCACGGGATGTTCTGGCAGGGTGCGCAGCCGTTGACGGGCGCGTTTTACCGGAAGATCAAGTCGGCGATGGATGGCGGGCTGGCGATCTATTCGGCGCACCTGCCCTTGGACGTGCATCCTGAGATGGGGAATAACATTTTGCTGATGAGGGAGTTGGGTTTTGATCCAAACGGGACTTTTTTCGATTGGAAAGGAACCCGGCTCGGCTTGACCGCCAATGTGGAGATTTCGCGCGACGAGCTTTTGGAGAGGGTGGCGACGGCGGTCGGCGGCGCGGTCCACCTTTGTCCGGGGGGGTGGAGAGGGTCCGAAAAATCGGAGTGGTGACTGGCGGAGCAGGATCCGAGGTGGCGCTTTGTGCACGGGAGGGGATCGACACTTTCATCACCGGCGAGGGTCCCCACTGGAGCTACCCGCTGGCCGAGGAGCTGGGTATCAATTTGTTATACGGAGGGCACTATGCCACGGAAACCTTCGGCGTGAAAGCGCTGGCCCGGCGGCTCGGCGGGGACTTCGGGCTGACTTGGACATTTATTGATCATCCAACGGGCCTTTGATCCATGGAGCGCTTGGACCGCTGGGAAACGGAGGTAGCCGCCATGGGGCGGCCTTTCCCGACCGGGGCCACCGGCATCGTTCCCGGTATCGCCCGGGAAATCGTTGCGGGAACCCGCGGGAATTTCCCGGGGCTGCAAGTTTCGCTGGCGGTTCCCGGAAGCCGGCAGCGGCTGCCTCAGCGGGAAGCCCCAGCCGATAGGGAAGGGGCGAGGGGGAATACGGGTGATGGGAATCGAACCCACGCCTCAAGCTTGGGAAGCTCGCGTTCTACCATTGAACTACACCCGCCTTCGGTGGCCGGAGGCTGGTTACCTGTCCCGGCCGGGGGATGCAATCGAAATACCGTTTGCCGACCACCTGACGATGGCCCCGGAGCGTTTCTGAGGTCGAGGAATCCAGGAAAAAAGAGGAAGCGGATTTTTTCCCGTTAAATTGTTAGAAAGGATTGGTGCTGGTTGATCGGGCGATGTTCCGACATCGCCTGTTTGAACAAACGTTTCAAATCAACCAACACCATGGATCAACAGACAGGGA
>Ga0247843_1000629_pt1 | contig 80832 bp, 83 predicted proteins | sample LaCruzMarch2017__FD_192420 | JGI IMG/M metagenome (GOLD analysis project Ga0247843, IMG submission 192420) | Freshwater microbial communities from meromictic Lake La Cruz, Castile-La Mancha, Spain - LaCruzMarch2017_8m | ecosystem: Environmental > Aquatic > Freshwater > Lake | place: Spain... | reverse complement strand
TGTCGTAGTTGAAAACCAGATCAATATCGCCACCGGTGCGGTTGAGGATAAGTAGCTGGAAGGAGAATTTCACGCCAGAGTTGCTGTATTCACCGACGTTGACCCAGTTAATGCAATAGCCCGAAGCACTACCAAATGTGGTGTTGCCCGCCGCACTAAGTGGGCCGTAGGTAACGGCGGAAGTTGCCGCATTGCGGGTATCGATGTCGGTAAATAGTGGCAGGACGAGCGGGCGGGTGGTTGTTGTCAGATCGATGGTGCCCCAGTCACTGAAGCCGCCGCGGCCATCATCGAAGGCGATACCGCCATTGTTGTTGACGTAGATGGAGTTATAGGAGGTGCCAAACCAGTTAGCACTGAATCCAAGGGATACCGGCGGTGAACTACCGTCGTCTATGCGCCCCATTGAAGTGGTTGTGCAGCCGCTATCGGAAAACACGGCACCGGCGTTGATGCTGACAACCTGATCGGCTTCAACGCGGGCCACCCCGGCGATTTTTTCCAGTGCGGCGGCTTCCTCGGGGCTTAGGTCAGCGGCAAAACCGTTGATCGCCTTATCGAAGGTATCGGTGACGGTGCCACCGAGTGCGGTGATGCTGGACGCAACCGCTGCCTCTGAGCCGTCGGCGACCGAAATCAAGTAGGTGCGCTCACCCGCTGCGGGTGCGGAGGCCGAAGTGGAAGCTGAAACCGAAGCCGAAGCCGAAGCTGAAGCCGAGGCAGTTGGCGATGGGCTGGCGGTTTCACTGGAAGTAGGCACCGGCTCCAAGGTGCCAAGGCCAGGTGATGGCGAGGGCACCGGCGTACTTGGATCCCCGGCAATATCTGCAGCGGCGGTGGTGGCCCACATCGAGGCTGCTACCACGCTGGCCGCACACGTAAGCGCAATGGCAAGGCGCGTTGAGCCACGTGTCACGGGGGTCTCCTGTCTGGCGCAAATGAACCGGCTCCAATGAACCGGCGCCGTCAATTGCTATTTCGACGCGCCCTGCGCACTTGAGGTTCCGTAAGCGTTAGAGATTTGTAAGGAGCAGGTCAGGACTGGCCAAAACTGCCATTTTGTAGTTGGCAGTGTCGCACATGGTGTTGTCAACTGTTGGGGTAACGACCCACCCACCCGGCAGGAGCCATGATGACAACCCATCTTCCCGAGCAACTGGGCCCGCCACCGGCCGGCCAACAGACCGATTGGTCACGGTCGACCAACCCCGATACTCCATATTCCCCCTACGAATATTCCCCCCACGAATCCATGAATCCACCTCGCGGCTCCGCCAATCGAGGCCGGGTCGCGGTGCTGATTGCCGGGGTCTGTGCGATGACCCTGGGCGCCGGCACCATCGGCGGCGCGATCGGGTACGTGGCGGCCCGGGATCAACTGGCGACCGAGGCCACCGAGTTGACCCAGGTGGTGGCGGCTTCGAGTTTGGGTTCGGCCACCGGATCGATCGCCGCGGTTGCGGCTGCGGTGCAACCATCGGTGGTGCAACTTGATGTCACGGGTGCGGCCGGCAGCGGCACCGGTTCTGGCTTCGTGTTACGCGATGACGGTTACATCGTGACGAATAATCACGTCGCTGGCCCGGCAGCGGACTCGGGCTCCATCAAGATCTCCTTCGCCGACGGCAGCACCGCTGATGGCACCTTGGTCGGCGCGAACCCCGGTTACGACATCGCGGTTGTCAAAGTAGACCGAGTGAATCTAAATGCCATCGCCATCGGCTCATCCGAGGATCTGGTTGTTGGTGATTCGGTAATCGCTGTTGGCTCACCACTTGGCCTACAGGGCACCGTGACGACCGGCATCGTCAGCGCACTAAATCGTCCGGTCACCGCCGGTGGTGAAGGTGAGACAGCATTTATCAACGCAATTCAAACCGATGCGGCAATCAACCCGGGCAACTCAGGTGGCCCGCTGGTCGACAGCACGGGCGCGGTCATCGGCGTCAACTCAGCGATCGCCTCGATGGGCGCCGGAGCTGGGCAACCTGGTTCGATCGGGCTTGGGTTTGCGATACCGATTGACACCGTCAAGCGCATCGTCGATGAAATCATCGCAAGTGGTACTTCGAGCACTCCGGTGATCGGCGTCAAACTTGAGATGGACTTCACCGGATCCGGAGCAAGGGTCGCGGAGATCACCGGCGGGGGCCCGGCAGAGTCTGCGGGTATGGCGGCCGGTGACGTTATTACCAAGGTCAATGACCAGATAATCGCCGATGCGACCTCGTTGATCGTCACGATAAGGGCGAACGCACCGGGTGATCGGGTGAATCTGACAGTGGTTAGAGGTGCACAGACATTGAACCTCCCGGTGACATTGGATGCGCTGACCTCATGATCGCTGTTTAACCGCAACGCTTCCCCTCGTCAGCGTGCCTACACCTAGCTCCTCCGCGCGGTGTAGGCACGTTGATTCCTTTTGCGGCTGCTTTCGAAGCGAAGTCAAAGATGCGAGATCGCCGAAGTTTGGCAAAATGAAGTAGTGCCACTAAATCCGATGGAGGCTGTTGACGTTGCACGCCGCCACGTCGCTGACGGCTTTCGGCGTATCGTCTCCGGTGATCCAAGTGGGGCTCCGGATTGGGTCCAGCAGATTGCGCACGGCTCGGATATTGGCTATTTCGGCCCGGGCTCGGCGGCGTGGGCGGTGCACGGGTCGTTACCAACCTTGGTTGGTGGGGTTCGAGCCTTATTGATGCAGACACTGCACCCGGGCGCACTGGCCGGTGTCATGCAGCACTCGCGTTATGAAACAGATGCGTTAGGTCGATTGGCCGGCACCACCAGGTGGTTGACGGTAGTTACTTTCGGTGACACGGCATCGGCGGACCGCGAGTGCGCGCGAGTGCGCGGGGTGCATCGCAAAGTTGTCGGTACCTACCCAGGTGCGAGTGGGTTGATCCCGTATGCAGCCGATGAGCCGGATTTGTTGCGCTGGGTGCATATCGCCTTCACTGATTCGTTCCTTGCCACGCACCTGGTTTGGGGCGGTCCGATCCCGGGTGGGCCCGATGCATATGTGCGGGAGTGGGCCAAAGCCGGTGAGCTTGTTGGGGTGGTGGACCCACCGCGCTCGGTTGCCGAGTTGCGCGATCAACTCGCCGGGTACGACCCGGTATTAGCCGGTGGCCCGGCCGCGGCGAGCACCGTTAACTTCATCCGTAATGCCCCGCTCGGCCTAGGCGCGAAGGTGCCGTACGCGGGGCTCTTTGCCGGTGCGGTCTCGACGATGCCCGCGGGGCACCGGGCCCTCCTTGGGTTGCCGGCCGTGCCGGGAGCCGTGACCAAGCCACTTGTCGGGGCCCTACTTGGCACCTTGGCCCTGGCCCTCGGCCCGGCTTCGCCCTCGCAGCGGGCGGCCAATGACCGGGTCAACACGCTGGACTAGACCCCGGTGTAGCCCGCCGGGCCGGGTTCGGGTGATGATGGCTTGATGCATAGGGCGATGTTGCTGGTGGGGCGGGTGTGGCGAAGTGCCGGGGTACGATCCGCCGGCACCGCAACCCTTGTCGCCGTGACCGGCGCGGCCCTGTTGCTCGCGGCGCCGGGTGCTGGAGCTGTTGATCCGAGTCCTTCGGCAACCGCTTCGGCAACTGCTTCGCCGTCATCCTCGGCAACTGCTTCGCCGTCACCTTCGGCAACTGCTTCGGCAACTGCTTCGCCGTCACCGTCCGCGAGTGTTACCCCGACCGCAACGCCAACGCCAACGCCAACGCCAACCGCAACGCCGGCATCAAGTGCAGACACACCTAGTGCCCCGGCTGCGCCCGTCGTGGCCCTGCCCAAGGAGTTGGGCAGCTGGTGCTTGGCGATGTTCCCGCCGCTACGGCCAGGGGTCGAACGTAACCGTGCGCAGGATTTGATGAACGGCAAGGTCAATCTCAATAACGGTGGCACCTACACCCTGACCGAACACCCGAACTGGCGCCCGCAGGCAACGTCGGACACTTCAGGTGATCGTCATGTCAATTCCTTGAACTGGGCGCTGCCGCTGCTCTACCGAGGCGTGCACAAGCAGATCCCCTCGATGGTTGATCGCTTCCGGCAGATCTTGACCTATTGGATCGAGGACCATAAAGGGGCGCGGTCGTACTGGGTGAATGCGTCGATCTACGGCGGCTTGCGGACCCAGACTTTGGTTTGCGCAGCACAGACTTTGAATGATCCGGTTATTGCCGAGGCCGCGGCAAGTGATGCGATGCGAATGGTGAGTAGGTATCAAGTAGCACCGGTAGTTGCCATCGGCGCCAACAACACCGACTTAATCCGTCAGACCGGTGCCTTCGCAGAGGCTTGCTGGCGAGGCGACATCGAACGACGCGATCGCGCCTGGGCCAATCTGGTCGGTGTCGCGAACGGCATCATCCACAAGGATGGCAGTGACGTCGAAGGCTCACCTGGATACGCGACCTACATCGAGAACCTGCTGCGCGATGTTGAGCGCACCGCAACGACCTGCCAATTGATTTCGGAGAACATCGCCGCATTGCGCGGGTCACTCTATGACTTCGTATCCCAATCGATGCGCCCGGATTTCAAGTTGGCCTCGATTGGCGACACCTTGAATGAATCCCTGTCGAAGAGCTTCGGTGCGGGTGACCCGCGGGTGGAGTGGGTGCGATCCGGTGGCACCTCTGGTACCCCGCCGACCCAGATCTATAGCAACTACGACGGTGGCTACACCTTTGGCCGATCAGGCTGGCAGCCACAACCCGGTGGCTTCGACACCTTTTATTCACTGCGATCCTCATCAACTAGACCGGCCACCCCGCACGCCCATGATGATGGCGGCTCACTGACCATCTACTCACGTGGTGTTGATTGGATCGGTGATCCGGGGCCATACCGATACGAGAACTCCAGCCCGCTGCGGGCATTCGTGAAATCGCGAAACGCCCATTCAAGTTTCACGGTTTCCAATATCGCCCGGAACAAATACGCGGGGGTCCGACGCACAACTAGTGGCTCAACATGGCAAACAGGCGGCAATGACAACACTTGCGTCCGGGATTCGACGTGGGGCACGGTGCAGGTAACCCGATGTGTTTCGTATATCCGTTCGGTTGATGCGATCGTGGTTGTCGACTATGTAAATGCCGGTAATCGGGGCAAAGGCAAGGCCAGGCGGGTGGTTACCGAGCGTTGGCAATTACCACCGGGCCTAACAGCAGAAAATGCCAATGACGTATTCACCATCGCCTCCGGCAATAAGCGGATGGACGTCTACAAGGCGGGCGAGGGTGGCTGGAAGGTGACAACCGCCGGACCGACTTCCTCCCAGGGCTGGTTCACCGGCAGCTGGGGAGTCAAAGTGCCGGGCGCGGTATTGCTGCGCGCCTTGGAGTTACCCAAAACCGGGGGCACGGCGCAAATGGTGACAGTGTTCGTGCCGCGAACTGAGGCAGAGTCCGTGCCGGTGGTCATCGATGCCAGCGGTGTCACCATCACCCGCAATGGGCGAACCGTAACCACGCCGCTGCCGGCTCCCTGACGCAGCCGGAAGCTCAACTTCGTTGGTTGATTAGCTCTTGAACGGCTGCGCGCATCGGCAATGACGGGGCGGCGCCTTTTACCGTGACCGCAAGTGCCCCGGCGGCCGAAGCCCAGCTCAAGGCGTCAGAAAATTGCAACCCGTGGGCCAACGCGGCTGCCAGTCCGCCGCAGAAGGCATCACCTGCTGCAACAGTGTCGATCGCATCGACTTCGAAGGAAGCAACTTCTTCGATGCCGGCGGGCGATGACCAGATGGCACCGCTCGCCCCGCGGGTGATGACAACATTGGTCACCCCTTGACTGCTGAAGTACTGAGCTGCTGCCCGAGCCTCGGCGTCGGTCTGGGTTGGTAGACCGCTCATGGCCGCCGCCTCATGCTCATTGGGTACCAAGATGTCAACGTCAACTAGATGCTCGCGATAATCCAGAACAGGTGCTGGGTTCAACATGGTGAGGGCACCGATTGCGCGACCAGCGGCTAATGCAGCACGTGAGACCGCAAGTGGGACTTCGCCATTTGTCATCACGACCCCGACCCCGTGCATCGCGCGAATACTTGTGCTGACCGCATCAGCAGACACCAAGGCGTTGGCACCGGGCACCACGATGATGCGGTTCAGCCCGCGCGCATCCACCTCAATCAACGCGGTGCCTGATGGCCCGGGCACGGTGGCGACGTCGGTGTCGTCAACATGGTCGGCGCGCACCAAGGCGCGCAGCCACGCCCCCGAGTCGTCGTCACCGACTGCGCCGAGAAGTCGGACGGGTGCCGCCAGGCGCGCCGCAGCGATCGCCTGATTTAGCCCCTTGCCCCCGGCGTGGCGCTCGAACGTGTCACCGAGCACACTTTCGCCTTCATTAGGCATCCGGTCGAGGCACACCACCAAATCCACATTGAGGCTGCCGACCACGACCACCGTCAATGGCACCTGCGCGGATTGGCTCATATGCGAGATACTGCCACGTGTGGAGCAGGTGAGGTGGTGACCTTCCTCGGAATCGACCTAGGCACCGGTTCAGTGAAGGCCGCCATCGTCGACGCGGATGGCAAAGTTCTTGCTGAATCAGCACGCGGCTACCGGGTTGATGCGCCCCGACCTGGGTGGGCTGAAAGTGATCCGGCCACCTGGCTTGCGGCGGTGCGCCAGGCCGCCGGTGCCGTGCTCGCGGGGGCGCGACCTGAGGTGGTCGGGTTCTCCGGGCAGATGCACGGGATCGTTGTCACCGATGAGAACCTGCGGCCGCTGCGGCCGGCGATCCTATGGGCCGATGCCAGATCCATGCAGCAGGTGCACTCGATGGCGCAGCGATTCAGCGCAACCGAACTCGCGGCCCTTGGCTCACCCGCGGTGCCGGGATTCGCGGCTACTAGCGTTGCGTGGCTCTACGCCAATGAGCCCGAGGTAATGGCTCGTGCGCACTACGTGCTGCAACCCAAGGATTGGCTGCGGGCGGCCCTTGGCGGAGACGTCGCAACCGACCCAAGTGATGCAACAGGCACATTGCTCTGTGATGTTGTCACGGGATCGTGGTCACCGGCAGCCGTTGAGTGGGCCGGGCTTGCACCGCATCTGCTCCCGCAGATCATCAGCTCGAATGCCCCGGCCGGGGTCGTCGATATCGGCGGGGGGCTGCCGGCCGTGGTTGGTGCCGCCGACACCGCCTGTGCCCTGGCCGGCCTTGGCCTGCAACCGGGTGACGGTTTCATCGCCGTTGGCACCGGATCGCAGGTGGTAAGTGTGCTGACCGACCCGGTGGTGGATGAAACCTTGGTGACCCACACTTTTGCCACGGCAGGTGGGGTAGGTGCCGGCTGGCTGCGCATCGGTGCCGTACAAAATGCCGGCCTGTCTCTCACCGCGGCCCTTGGTTGGTTTGGCGCCGACGTCGCCGAGGCGGTCGCTGCACTCCGGGAAGGAGTCAAGGCAAGTGACCCGATTTATGTGCCTTATCTCGCCGGTGAGCGCACCCCGTTCATGGACGCCGACCTGCGTGGATCTTGGCATGGCATCGGTTTGTCAACCGATCGCCCCGCGATGCTGCGCAGCGTCATCGAGGGTGTTGCGCAGGCGGTGGCCCTAGCCACCACCGCGGTCGGCGCAAGCGGCACCCCGCTGCCCGAGGTGGTACCCCTGGTCGGTGGGGGCACGCACGATCTGGCTTTCCAGCAACTGCTAGCGGACGCTACCGGGTGCGCGCTGGGTGTGGTCGAGGTGCCCAATGCTGCGGTCGTTGGGGCGGCATTGCTCGCGGCGGGCAAAGTCCGCGCCGATGTTCGTGCGCGGCCCTCCAGCGTGGTGGAACCGAATGAGACCGCGATGGGATTGTTGGCACAGCGCCGCGAGACAATGATCGGGTTGGTTCAATTGCAGCAGGTAGCCAAGTAGTTGGCTATCGCGAGCGAGTGGAGTCGAAGTGTTGATCGCGATCGGATCAGACCATGCTGGGTTTCATTTGAAGTCGACCTTGAAGCAGTGGTTAATCGAGAATGACTATGACGTAATCGACTTAGGCACTGACTCCGAAGCCAGTGTTGATTACCCGCACTACGGCGCGGCTGTTGGTCATGCGGTTGCTGACGGTGACGCTGAGTTCGGCGTCGCGGTGTGCGGCAGCGGCCAGGGCATCGCGATGGCGGTGAATAAAGTTGCCGGCGCCCGCGGTGCCGTCATCAGGGCTGATGATGATGCCGAGATGACGCGCCGCCACAATGACGCGAACGTTGCGTGCTTCGGCGAGCGCTTCACCAACCCCGACACCGCCCTTGAAGCCCTCGAAGTCTTCTTGAACACGGATTTTGAAGGTGGTCGACATGAGCGCCGGGTGGAGCAACTGGCAGAACTAGATGCTGGTGAGCAGGTTTAACCGAGCCGTCAGGTGAGAGGGTCACCGGTGCGCGCCGCCGCCAACAGCTTGCGCACCGCGTTGATCACTATCCGAGGTTGATCCCGCTGCACGATATGCCCGGCGTTTTCAGCGATCAAGTGCAGTGAGTTCGTGGATAACCGCGCCGCTTTTACCTGCTCGGCATTCCACCTGCGATCGGCCCAACTCGTGCCATTGCCGGGCTCTCCGGCGGTGAGAACGACTAACGGGGTTGCGCCCAGGTGCGGGCCGGCGCCGGTGGCGGCTGCACTTGCGGACATATCTATTGACGTACCACCTTCATGCCACGGGCTCCTATATGAGGGTAAAAAGTTTTTGTGGATGCCGGGGTAAACGGCGTCGAGCAACAACACGCCGGCAACGTCATCAAGATGTTTGTTTGCGAAGGCGCGCAAGATCATGCCGGCGTAGGAGTGCCCGACAAGGATGAACGGCCCGGGTTCACCGGCAGCGGTGAGCAGTGCCCGCAGCTCTTCCGCGTGCTCGCCGGCATCGGTGGTTTTTGGTCCGATGCGCGCCGGGCTGTTGCCGAGTCCGGGCCGGTCGTAACTACAGGTGCGGGTCATGTCGCGCAGCTTGGGCAGCACCTTTGACCACATCCGGCTGTCGGCGCCTAGGCCCGATGAGATGACAACCGTCGGTGCACCCGTGCCTTCGCATGAAATCCACTGCCGTTGCCCGCCGGCGGCCAGCACCTCGATCACCGGATCCGTGGCAGGCGCCGCCTGCGCCGGCGGTGCCAAGGTGGCCAGGGCCAACATCGCGATAACCGCACCGCGGATCAACTGCCACGTCAAGTTCACGTAAAGAAGGTACGTCATGGTGTTTAACCGGGCCAATAAGCGGGTATGGTCTTAGCAAATTCCGGGAAATCCTCGGCAGGAATGGGAGTCAATCATGTCTGGCAATCGACGTTTCGTGGCCATTGGCGCCACCGCCCTCTTAGGCGCGGCAGCACTCGCCGGCTGCTCATCGTCAAGTGAGCCGGCCGCATCGACCGCATCAGGCGCCGCCCAGCTGCCAGCCCCCGTCATGATCGCCCCCGATCAGACCGAGGCCAGTGTCAAAGTAGGCAATTTCATCGTCTTCAATGTTGAAAGTCTTGCGGGCACCACGATTTCCACCGATAAGCCCGAGCTACTTGAGCTGAGCCAGGCCAAGGAGGAAGATGGCGCCTCGTTCAATCCGGGTGGCAAGGCCCTTGGGGTCGGCGTGGCAATCGTCACGGTGACCAATCCAGACAGCAGCACGCGCGATGTCACAGTCACCATCACGCAGTAGCCAATCTAGTTAGTGAAATGCCAGGTCAAGACTGGGTCTTCCCGAATGTGATCGGCCGGGATCTGCTCGGCACCGAATTCAAGTTGCCTATGCACGGATCAGCACGATGAGGGCATGCATCTTGAAACCGCCGGTGCGGCCAATGCTGCTGGGGTAAGGCAGATCTGCGACCTAGTGGCGGCAGATCCTCGTTGGTCTAGCCAAGTGGTTCAACGGTGAACTAGGCTTCCTTCACTGCACTCCTGGAGGCAAAATGAGCCGGTTGGCACGCTCGGTTTTGGTTGCGGTCGCAAGTTCAGCACTGGTGCTAGGTGGGGTGGCAGGTGCGCGGGCAGCAGGTTCCCTCTCGGCTACTCCGACGACGATTGCCGGAGCGACGATCGATGTCACGGCGCCTACGGCAAGCTCACCCCCCGGTGTCTCACCCGAGGTTTACTACGACTCTGCTACGGGCACGTACTACCTCTACACAACCAACAATCCGACCGGTGTCTATACCAGCACCGATGGCACCAATTGGACGTCAGTCGCCGGTGCGACCATGCCTCAGGGGTTCGACTGGTCGATTGTGAAAATGGGTCCAAGTGATTACCGGCTCTACTACTCGTCGATGAATCCGAACGTGCCGGCAATTGTCTCTTGCACTCAGCAGCGCAAGGATTTCCACTATGCAACGTCGTCAGATTTGTTGCATTGGACCGCGCAGCCGCAGATCCTGCTCGATGACATCGGCTGCGGGGTGCCGCATGTGCTGCGCAAAACCGATGGCAGTTACCTGCTCTACTGGAACACCATCACCGACAAGCACGGCATTCATATCGCTACCTCACCAGATGGGCTCACCTGGACGAAGCTAAGCGGGATCATCGCTGATGATCCGGATCTAGTTGACCCGGCGCCTTTGCAGATGCCGGACGGCACCTTCTTGATGATCGGGTCGACCACCGGTGGCGGTGGCTCAAACCAGCAATTGCGCATCTTGAGTTCGGCTGATGGTTTGACCTGGAGCTTGCGTAACACCGCGCTCTATGCGCCCGCTGGGATCAGCGTGCTGGATCCATCGGTTGAACTGATTGGCGATCAACTGCGGGTGTGGTTCGGCTATACGCAGGGCCGAGACCATTCGGCTTCCCGGATCGCCAGCGGCCTGTTGAATCTGAAGGCAGGGACGGTAGACACCGCCAAGCCAACGACCTCAGGTAAGACCCTTGGGCCATGCAAGAAGGCCGGCGCGAAAGTCACAAAAAAGGGCGTGACGGCGGTTTGCACCAAGGTCAAGGGCAAGCTGGTTTGGGTCGTTAAGGCGTAGCGGGCTCAAATCAAGGGTGCCGCTATCCCTCGCCCGGATCAGCCCGGAGCTGCGCGGCAACGCTCGGAAACCTCTCGACTGCCCACCGGCTAGGGTCGGCAGCCGAGGGTCGCGATGTGATGAACCGCTTTCATGCTTGCATTCGCTCTCTGGGTCGCTAGCTCAATGGTAGAGCTGCGGACTTTTAATCCGTAGGTTCGGGGTTCGAGCCCCCGGCGACCCACTCGCGAAATCTGTTGCGGCGCAACGGGTTTCAGGCTTGAGGGGATGGGTCGGACATGATTGATTTCGGCCCGTAGCCCTTTCCATAGCCCTTTCCGAGAGGCGCAAAGGGCTGGTTCTCGGTGGTGTGGCTGGCCGCCAAGGTTCCGAGGATCGAGGGTGCCGTTGATCTCGATCTCGCTGCTGGAGCCGATGAGAGCGTGAAAGTCGTTGTGATGCAATGACTTTCAGGGATCGAGTTGCTGGATTCGCGATGGAGACCCAGGCCTGTACGGCCGTGCCTCAGATTCGCCTGGGCGTCCCAAGCTGGCCGGTCTGCGGACGCGTGATCTGTAGGTTCGAGGTGGCTCGCCGTCGCCCAGATGATCTGGTGACTCAGGCTCTGAATCCAGCGGAGGCCGTCCGTGCTGAGCTCTTTCAACGACGTCGACGCGATCGGCCGGATCGGAGACTCGCATCGGCCCGGGCGTACTCTTGCATCCATGGGAATCCGGCTGACCGCGGTAGAGACGCACCGCGATGAGATCCGCGCGATCGCGGCTCGCAATCGAGCGCTGTCGGTATCGGTGTTCGGATCAGTCGCACGTGGCGACGACGGGCCTGACAGCGACATCGACTTCCTGGTCGAGTTTGAGCCAGGTGCCTCGCTGCTCGACCTCATGCGGATCCAGGACGACCTGGAGGCATTGCTTGGCGGTCATATCGACGTGGTATCGGCCGGTGGGCTGAAGGACCGCGACGATCACATCCGACGCGAGGCCGTCCTCGTAGGACCCGCAGCGACGACCAGCGGATCGCCGACATCCTTGATGCGTGCGACGTACTGACCGCAGTGGTTGCCCTGCGCGGTGCCAATGGCCCGGCCGACCAGGTGCTGCTGCGCGCCGCTGAGCGATTGCTCGAGATCATCGGAGAGGCCGCCAGCAACGTCAGCCAGGACGCCGTTGCCGCTCACCCGGATGTCGACAGGCGCAGTATCGCCCGCCTGCGCATCGTCCTCGCGCATCACTATCACCGCACGGACCCAGACCTGATCTGGTCCTATGCCGTCGAGGAGGCACCGTTGCTGGCCGCAGCACTGCGAATCTGACCGCAGCACTGCGAATCTGACCGCCAAGCGCGACGGCCGGGCATCGGCGCGGATGTGAATGGGCGCCTCGGTCACCATGGCCGGCACGCCTGGATGACGGTGTCACCGTCCACCGTCCTGAGCGATCGAGCCATGGGGCTTCATGCATCACCTCACGATGGTTGTGTCGTCAACGTGGGCGCTGTACGCTGACCGCACGTTTGGGCGCTATGCGAACACCCTAGTTTGGAGCAGCAATGCCCTTCTTCTCCTCGATCGCCGACACCCGCGAGAAGCTGGCGAAGACCGGCTACCTCGTCGATGAGGCACTCGCGACCGTCGTCTTCCTGGGGGATGCGCTGGGTAAGCCGATCATGCTCGAGGGCCCGGCCGGCACCGGCAAGACCGAGCTCGCCAAGGCCGTCGCGGAAGCGTCGGGTGCCACCCTCGTTCGCCTGCAGTGCTACGAGGGATTGGACGAGGCCCGCGCGCTCTACGAATGGAACTACCGCAAGCAGTTGCTGCGCATCCAGGCCGCACAGGTCGACCAGCAGTCCGAGAACTGGACCGACCTGCACGACGACATCTTCAGCGAGGAGTTCCTGCTGTCGCGACCGCTCCTCACCGCGATCCGGCAGGAGGGACCGACCGTCCTCCTCGTCGATGAGACCGACAAGGCGGATGTCGAGGTCGAAGGGCTCCTGCTCGAGGTGCTCAGCGAGTTCCAGGTCACCGTCCCCGAGCTCGGCACGATCACGGCGACGCGCACGCCCTTCGTGGTGCTCACGTCGAACGCGACGCGGGAGTTGTCTGAGGCCCTGAAGCGGCGTTGCCTGTATGCCCACGTCGACTACCCGGACGCGACCCGCGAGCGGGCCATCGTCATGTCACGCGTGCCGGAGACGACCGATGAGCTGGCGACTGAGCTCGTCCGGTCGGTGCGAGCCATGCGAACGATGGAGCTGCGCAAGGCGCCGAGCGTCGCCGAGACCATCGACTGGGCTCGCGCGATGCAGGTCCTCGGTGTCACGGAACTGACTGAGGACGTGATCGAACAGACGCTGGGAGTGGTCCTCAAGCACCAGAGCGATAGGCACCGGGTGACGGAGCAGTTGCGGCTCGGAGGAGCACGATGAGCGAGGCCTTCCTGGTCGGAGGTGTACGCACTCCCGTCGGCAGGTATGGCGGTGCGCTGGCGGAGGTTCGCGGCGACGATCTCGCCGCGATCGTGGTGGGTGAGGTCGTCCGTCGGACAGGGCTTCCCGCGGACCGCATCGACGACGTGATCCTGGGCGCGGCGAACCAGGCCGGTGACGACAACCGCAACGTGGCCCGGATGGCGGTCCTCCTGGCCGGCCTCCCCGATTCCGTTCCGGGATACACGGTCAACAGGCTGTGTGCGTCGGGCCTGCAGGCGATCGCGAACGCGGCTCAGTCGATCCGTGCAGGAGACACTGAACTGTCGGTGGCCGGTGGGGCCGAGTCGATGACACGCGCACCGTGGGTCATGGCCAAGCCGGCGCGGGCATGGGCCAAGCCTGGCGAGGTCTTCGACACAGCATTGGGCTGGCGCCTGGTCAATCCTCGGATGAAGGAACTGGACGGGGGGGATGCCACCCTCGGGCTGGGCGAGTGCACCGAGAAGCTCGCCACTCTGTACGGAATCACGCGCGACGCTGCCGACGCCTATGCCGTTCGCTCGCAGGAGCTCACTGCCGCCGCCTGGGAGCGCGGAGACTTCGACACCGACATCGTCGCTGTCCCCACCAAGGCGGGGGATGTCGCGCGCGACGAGACAGTGCGCTCCGGAACGACGATCGAGTCTCTCGCGAAGCTGAAGCCTGCCTTCACTCGTGATGGGGTATCGACGGCGGGCAACTCCTCACCCCTGTCCGACGGGGCTTCGGCCATCGTCGTCGCCGGGCAGCGGGCCCTCGACGAGCACGGGCTCACTCCCCGGGCGCGCATCGTCAGCTACGCCGTCGCGGGTGTCGCGCCGAGCCTCTTCGGGATCGGTCCCGTCCCGGCCATCCGCAAGGCGCTCGATGCTGCCGGGCTCTCCCTCGACGACATGGATGCCGTCGACATCAACGAGGCGTTCGCGGCCCAGGTTCTCTCATGCGAGAAGGAGCTCGGTCTCGACCGCGAGCGACTCAACCCGAACGGCGGCGCGATCGCGCTCGGCCATCCGCTCGGCTCGAGCGGCTCGCGCATTGTCATCTCGTTGCTGGGCCATCTCGAGCGCACGGGGGGGCGCTACGGCGTCGCGTCCCTGTGCATCGGTGTCGGGCAGGGTGCCGCGATGGTGATCGAGCGGGTCTAGACGATCTGGGTGACGGCAGCCATCAGTTGGCGGATCGTCGAGACCTCGAAGAAGTCCGTGCAGTAGTTGCTGTACTCGCTGGCGCAGGAGTCAAGGGAGTCCCACTCGTGGCGCTGCTCCGGATTGAGCCAGTAGAGCCGTCGGGCGCGATGCTGGAGCTCGGCCAGCTCCCGATACGCGGAATCCCGACGGTGGGAGCGCGTGTCACCCGCGATGATCACGGTGGTCTTGGCCGTGACGCTGTCGCCCCACGTGCCGAGGAAGGAGGAGAGCACCTGCTGGTAGTCGCTCCGACCGTCTTTGACGATCAGCCCCTTGCGGCCCAGCATCTGGCGCGGGTCCAGCACACCCGGTGAGTTGGCAAGGATGTCGGTGATCTCGACGATGCCATCCACGAAAACGAACGAGCGCACGCGCCGGAACTCCTGATGGACGGCATGCAGCAGCATCAGCGTGAAGGGGGCGAACTCCGCGGTCGATCCCGAGACATCGCACAGGACGATGAGGTCGGGTTTCGTCGGACGCTTGCGCCGCAGGACCGGGTTGACGGGCACGCCACCCGTGCCCATCGACGAACGGATCGTCCGGCGCATGTCGAGCCCAGACGTGCCGCGACGGCGGCGATTGCCGAGCCGCGTGGCGAGCCGGCGTGCCAGGGGTCGCATGGCCTGGCGCATGGCGGCGAGCTCGTCGGGGCCGGCAAGCAGCAGGGGTCGGTCCTCGGGGTCCTCGAGGCTCTGCTTCGAGTCCAGTCCCGTGTCGCGCAGGTGGCCCGAGACGAGGTCCTCCATCCGCACCTTCATCGACTCGAGCATGGCGCTTGCCTCTGCCGCGTCGATCGCACGGTCGTAGGCGGAGTCGGACTCGCCACTCTCGAGATAGCGCCGGTAGAGGTCGGGGATGTTCATGCGACGCAGGGCGCGCTGGGTGTGGTGCCCGGGAGTCGACTGATGCTTGTCGGTGCCGGCGTACCGCTCGACCGCCTCGTCGAGCAGATCGTCGATCTGCGTGAGGTCGCCCTCGCGCATGGCCCGGACGAGGTCGTCCATCAACTGCTCGTCGCCTTGCTCGAGGGTGGTGCCCGTGCCGGTGCTCTCGCCTCGTCTCGACCGGACCTGGCGGGGGAACACCGTCTCGAAGGACCGCTCGAAGAGCACCTCGTGGGAGGTGTCCTTGACGAGGGTGGCCTTGAGGGCCGTGCGCACGTCGACTCTGCTGTCGATGTCGATGGCGCTGAAAGCCCGTGCCGCATCCAGGGCCTCACTCGTGGAGACCGGGAGCCCGCCCGCCCGGAGCCGCCGAACCAGTTCCAGGATGGCGGCCGGCATCCCCTCGAGGGGAGGAATGGTTGCGGTGGCCACGGACAGAGCCTAGCCTTGCGTGCGCGTGGCGAACAGATGTGCGCCATATGAACTTCCCTGGAGGAGCCTCGTGTCCGAGCAGCTGTTGGACCTTGCCGTCATGCTTCGACCGAGCTCCGATGCATCCGAGCGCGAGCTCGTCACCCGACTCGCCGGGCGCCTGGGCTACTGCGCAGTCCACGTCCCGGTGGCTCCGGGGGAAGGGCTCCCCTCGGACGAGATCGATCGCCTTCTCGAGGCGGCCGGCCCTGCCATGGTGGTCATGGACGATGGGTCTGACGTCGATGGCCTGGTGCGCCGCAACGACCCCCAGCTCGTACGTGAGGCGCGGGCTCAGCTGGATGCGCTGGAGGACTCCCGGCCCCTTATCGTGGCCGTCCCGATCTCGATCGGGCGCACCTTCAACGAGGCCGTGGCCCGGGCCGATCGCGACGAGCGGTTCGTCGGCGATGCGCATCCCCGCGAGTCAGGAATCTTCGGGACCTTCGAGCAGGCCCAGGAGCAGGTGCTCGAGCTGGCCCGAGCTGGTGCGGAGGTTCTGCTCGTCACGGTTCCGCACGAGCTCGACGTGGCAGACGTGCTCGCCCAGGTGAAGGCGCTGGTCGTCGGAGCGACCCCGGCCCTGTTCGACCGCTGATGCTTAGCCTGCTCGCCTAGTACTGACGACCGGCGAGATCGAGGTCGATCTGCGCGGCGCAGCCCTGTAGGCGCGGGAGGAAGTCCTCGCGCAGCGTGTCCATGGTGACGCGTGTCGCGTGGGCGGACGTGTTGATTGCTGCCACAACCCGGCCGCTCGCGTCGCGAACGGGGATCGCCACGGACCGCACCCCGTCCTCGAGCTCCTGGTCGAGCATGCACCAGCCCTGCTCCCGGACGCGGACGAGCTCGACCCTCAGTGCGTCGGGGTCGGTGATGGTGCGGTCGGTGCGCGCCGCGAGGTTCGCCGTCGCGAAGTAGGCGGCGACGGCCGCGTCGTCCAGCTCAGCTAGCAGCACGCGACCCATCGAGGTGCAGTAGGCGGGGAGCCGTGCGCCCACCGACAGGCCGATGGTCATGATCCGGTTGGTCGACGCGCGGGCGACGTAGACGATGTCCTCGCCGTCGAGGACGGAGGCGGAGCACGACTCGTGCAGAGTCTCAGCCAGTTCCTCGAGATGGTCCTGGGCGATCTCGGCGAGGGAGAAGGACGAGAGGTAGGCGTAGCCGAGCTGAAGAACACTGGGCAGCAGCGAGAACAGGCGGCCGTCCGACGACACGTAGCCGAGTGTCTCGAGGGTGATCAGGAAGCGTCGCGCGGCGGCCCGGGTCATTCCGGTCTCGCGCGCCACATCCGACAGGGTCAGGCGTGGACGGTCATGCGAGAAGGCCCGGATCACGGCGAGGCCACGCTCGAGGGACTGGACGAATTCAGCAGGACGTTCGGGCAGGGAGTCGTCGGCCACGCGGCCATGCTAGACCCAGGAGTGCGTATGCCGAACACTCGATCGTCATCCGTACAACATTTCGATAACACCTCTTGACGGCATGAGCATGGACCGCGACGATTCGTTCTGACAGCGAACTAATGTTCGCAAAGCGAACTTCAGGAGGCGGATCCATGGGCAATCCCACCAAGAGCGGCGGTGTGGAGCAGTCGTCGTACACCACCGTCTTCGGGTCACTCGACTCGTTCGAGCGCGGCGGCGTCGAGCTCATCAACGATGATGCCCGCCACTACGCGTTCTCGAACATCTTCGACGTGGCGTCCCGTAGCAAGCCCTGGGAGAAGGTCGCGGTCGCCAAGAACTTCGAGTACGTGCTCGAGGTCGTGCGGGCCGAGGGGACGTCGCCCTGGCGCACCGCTGCACATGACGAGTTCGCCGTCTGCATGGACGGCGAGGTGACCGTCGAGCTCGTGAAGCTGGAGACCTCCCCGCTGCCCGCGGATGCCGAGGGTTCCGTGCAGCTCGACGGCGAGCCCGTCGGTGCCGCGATGGGTCGCATCTTCCTCAAGCGCGGCCATCAGGCGCTCCTGCCGGCAGGCGCCGCCTACCGCTTCACGGCCGCCAACCCCGGCGTCCTCATGATGCAGACCATTGCCGGAGCAGACACCCAGTACCGCTGGGCCGAGATCTGCCAGACCGTCTGACCCCGACAGGAGACACAACCATGACTGTTACCGACACGCAGGTCGACAAGTCCGAGGCCGTCAACGCCGAGGGCTACCACGAGTTCCGTCTCGGGGAGTTCCAGTTCCGCCGCGATGAGTACTTCGTCTACCTCACGTGGCCGACCGGCCATCACGTCATGAGCGTGGACGCTTTCCTGCGTGCACTGCAGCGGGACGTGGCGTGGGACTTCTTCTACGGGATCGTCAACTTCGACGGCGTCTTCGGCACCGTCAACCACTACGGCACCGTCGACATCTTCGCTGGTCGGTACAACGACTCGTACCGCAAGGCGGAGCTGGACTACAGCGAGAACTACGAGACGCCCGTCATCCGCGAGACGTTCAAGTCGATCCTCAGTGACTGGACGAACGCGACCTTCGACCCGTTCGCCTCCCCGCATGAGACGGGCGCGGCCTGGGGCATCAAGAACGGGGACAACGACAGCGCGGTGACTCGCCGTCGCATCGCGGCGAGCCGCATGGTCGCGGTGCCCGGTGACGAGGTGATCCGCTCGGACGAGTCCGGATTCCCGGTCAACCGGCACTTCCTGGACGTGGACCAGAGCGAGCCGGTCGTCGAGGCGGAGCCGGGCTTCGAGGGCGAGGTCGTGGCCTTCAACCTCTTCGCCTACCTTTCCCGCTCGGACGTGACGTGGAACCCCTCGGTCGTCAGTGCGTGCAAGGACTCGCTGTTCTGCCCCACGACGGAGGAGTACATCCTCCCGATCATCCACGGCAACGATCGCGTGGAGTGGTTCGTGCAGCTCAGCGACCAGATCCATTGGGACGTCGAGGATCGCGACACCGGCGCCATCCGCTCGCGGGTCCTCATGAAGGCCGGCGACGTATGCGCCATGCCCGCCGACATCCGTCACCAGGGCTACTCGCCCAAGCGCTCGATGCTCCTGGTCTGGGAGAACAACTCCAGCAAGGTGCCCGAGCTCATCGCGAGCGGACAGGCACCCACGTACCCGGTCGAGTTCTAGCAGAAGACATCGCAGTCGATCCGGCCGGTTGTCACAGGGTCGGTCGGATCGCCCCGCCCATCGAGCGTTGGGATCCCTGATGCAGACCAAGCTGTTCATCGGCGGTGAGTTCGTCGACGCCCAGGACGGGGCGACCATCGACGTGCTCGACCCGCACGACGGATCGCTGCTGGCTCAGGTGGCGGAGGCCAAGGCGGTGGACGTCGATCGTGCGGTCGAGGCTGCCACGGGCGCCAAGGCTGCCTGGCGCCGCATGGCCGCTGCCGACCGCGGACGGCTCCTGCTCAAGCTGGCGGATGCCATCGAGGCCGATGCCGAGGACCTGGCGCTGCTCGAGACGCGCGACACGGGACATCCGCTGCGCGACACGAGGAACCTTGATGTGCCACGCACGGCTGCCACCTTCAGGTACTTCGGCGGCATGGCGGACAAGTTCCAGGGCTCGGTCGTGCCTGTCGAGGCCGGCTTCCTGGACTACGTCACCCCCGAACCGCTCGGAGTGGTGGGCCAGATCGTCCCCTGGAACTTCCCCGTCATGTTCTGCAGCTGGAAGATGGCGCCCGCCCTGGCAGCGGGCAACACGATCGTCATGAAGCCCTCGGACCTGACGCCCATGAGCGCCCTGCGCATCGGCGAGCTGATGAACGAGGTCGGCTTCCCGGCCGGTGTCGTGAACATCGTCCCCGGCTTCGGCGTGCCGGCTGGCGAGCGCATCGTCAGCCACCCGGGCATAGCCAAGGTGTCCTTCACGGGCAGCACGGCCGTCGGCAAAGGCATCGCCCGAGCGGCCGCCGACACCCTGAAGCAGGTGCACCTCGAGCTGGGCGGCAAGGGCGCCAACATCGTCTTCGAGGACGCCAACATCCCCGCTGCCGTCGGGGGTACCGCCTTCGGGATCTTCCACAACCAGGGTCAGGCGTGCATCGCGGCGTCGCGACTGATCATCCACGAGGCGGTCGTCGAGGAGTTCCTCGAGAGGTTCATCGGACTCGCACGGAGCATCAAGGTCGGTGACCCGAAGGATCCGACCACCGAGATGGGCCCGCTCACGTCGGCGATGCATCGCGACAGGGTGCTCTCCTTCGTCGACGTGGCGATCTCCGAAGGTGGCGAGATCCTGACCGGCGGCAAGGCGCCGGACCACGCCGACCTCGCGGCCGGCTACTACATCGAACCGACCGTCGTGAAGGCCGACCCCAGCGCGCGCGTCGCCTGCGAGGAGGTGTTCGGACCCTTCATGACGGTCCACACCTTCCGCACGGACGAGGAGGCGCTCGCGATCGCCAACCACGTCGACTATGGCCTCGGCGGCGGGCTGTGGACCAACAACCTCAGCCGCGCGCACAAGGTGGCGCGCGACCTCCACGCCGGCATGGTGTGGATCAACTCGTACAAGAGGGTCAATCCCGGATCTCCCTTCGGCGGAACCGGAGTGAGCGGGTACGGGCGCGAGATGGGCTTCGAGGCCATGCGGGAGTACACCGAACCGAAGGCGATCTGGGTGAACGTCGATGCCCAGCTGCCGCCCTTCTACCCGAGGGGATAGGCGATGGCGGAGATCACCACCCTTGCCGAAGCCATCGCGGCGAACGTGCGCGACGGCGACACTGTCGCTCTCGAGGGCTTCACTCACCTGATCCCGTACGCGGCTGGTCACGAGCTGATCCGGCAGCAGCGGCGTGACCTCACGCTCGTCCGGATGACTCCGGACGTCATCTACGACCAGCTCATCGGTGCCGGCTGCGCGCGCAAGCTCGTCTTCTCGTGGGGCGGCAACCCGGGCGTCGGCTCCCTGCATCGATTCCGCGATGCCGTCGAGAAGGACTGGCCGCACCCGATCGAGATCGAGGAGCACAGCCATGCAGGCATGGCCACCCGCTATGTGGCCGGAGCCAGCGGCCTGCCCTTCGGCGTGCTCCGCGGCTATGTCGGCACCAACCTGCCGGATCACACGAACACCATCGCCCCGATCACCTGTCCGTTCACGGGCGAGAACCTGACCGCCGTTCCCGCACTGCGCCCCGACGTCGGCATCATCCACGCCCAGCAGGCCGACCAGCATGGCAACGTCGGCCTCTGGGGAATCCAGGGAGTGCAGAAGGAGGCGATCCTCTCCTCCGATCGCAGCATCGTGACCGTCGAGGAGATCGTCGACGAGCTGGATCCGCGCGTGACAGTGACCCTGCCGTCATGGGTCGTCTCGGCCGTGGCGGTCGTCCCATCGGGAGCACATCCGTCCTACGCCCACGGCTACTACGAGCGTGACAACGACTTCTACCGGGCCTGGGACGACATCAGCCGCGACCGCTCGACATTCAGCGCCTGGATCGACGAGCACATCATGCGGACCGAGGACTTCGCCGAGCACCTGGCCCTGGTCAGGCGAGAGATGGTGGGGGTGTCATGACCGCGGTCATGGACGACGCGACCACGACCGCGACCACGGACGAGATGATGACGATCGTCGCGTCCCGCGAGCTCCGCAATGGGACCGTGTGCTTCGTCGGCATCGGCCTGCCCAGCACCGCAGCCAACCTCGCTCGGCACATGCACGCCCCTGACGCGGTTCTCATCTACGAATCGGGGACGATCGGGGCCAAGCCGACGCGGCCACCGCTCTCGATCGGCGACGGTGAGCTGGCTGACACCGCCGATGCCGTCGTGTCAGTGCCGGAGATCTTTGCCTACTGGCTGCAGGCGGGGCGGGTGGATGTCGGCTTCCTCGGCGCCGCGCAGCTCGACAGGTTCGGGAACATCAATACGACGGTGGTGGGCGACTACGACCACCCGAAGGTGCGACTGCCCGGTGCGGGCGGTGCCCCCGAGATCGCTGCCAGCGCCAAGCAGACCTACATCATGCTGCGGCAGAATCCCCGCTCGTTCGTTGCCGAGCTCGACTTCCGGACCAGTGTGGGGCACTACGAGGGTGGCCACTCGCGTCGCGAACTGGGCATGGCGGGGGCGGGTCCGACCGTCGTCATCACGGACATCGGGGTGTTGCGACCAGAACCCACGACGGGGGAGTTCGTCCTGACGGCCCTCCACCCGGGCCGAACCGTCGAGGAGGCCGTCGCTGCCACGGGTTGGCCCCTGCGGGTCTCGTCGGACCTCACTCATACCGAGCCCCCCACTGACCAGGAGCTCCGCGCGCTCCGTGCCCTGAATGCGGGGGCCTGATGGTCGATTCGTTCGTGCACGATGTGCCGGCAGCCCGCGTGGTCTTCGCCAATGGCGCCATCGATCAGGTGGGTGCTGAGGTCGAGCGACTGGGCTGTGCTCGCGCCCTGCTGATCTCGGGTGGGCCGGAGGCCCAGTACGCGGAGCGAATCGAGTCGCAGCTGGGCAGTCGCGTCGTTGCCCGCTTCACCGACGTCGTGATGCACGTCCCCGTCGACGTGGCTCAGCGAGCGGTTGCCCTCGCTGCCGAGTCGGGCGCTGACGTGGTCATCGCCCTCGGGGGAGGCTCCTCGACGGGCATGGCCAAGGCAGTGGCCAAGGAGACGGGCCTGCCGATCGTTGCCGTGCCCACGACCTATGCCGGCTCCGAGATGACTCCCATCTGGGGACTGACGGAGGGCAGCCGCAAGACGACGGGGCGCGACCTGAGGGTGCTGCCCCGCACCGTCATCTACGACCCTGAGCTCACGGTCAGCCTGCCGGTGTCCATCTCGTCCGCGAGCGGGATGAACGCCCTGGCGCATCTCGTCGAGGGCCTCTACGCCTCGGGGATCTCGCCCATCTCGGCGATGCAGGCGGAGGAGGGCATCAGAGCGCTCGCGAGCTCCCTCCCGCGCGTGGTCGCCGACCCCGACGACCTCGCCGCGCGTGGTGATGCCCTCTACGGGGCGTGGCTCGCCGGCTGGACGCTGGGGACGACGGGGATGGGCGTCCATCACAAGATCTGCCACACGCTCGGCGGTACCTACAACCTGCCCCACGCCCCCACGCACTCCGCCGTGATCCCGTTCGCGACCGCGTTCAATGCGGAGGCGGCTCCTGAGGCCATGGCGGCGATCGCCCGAGCGCTCAACGCGGGAGGCATTCCCACTACCGACGCGGCCCAGGGCCTCTGGGACCTTGCCGCCGCCATCGGTGCTCCGACATCCCTGCGCGAGGTCGGCTTCGATGCCGCCGACATCGACGAGGCGGCCGCGATCGTGGCCGCGGCACAACCCACAAACCCCCGTCCGGTCGACCCGGACGGTGTACGTGCGCTGCTCCTTGCTGCGTACGACGGAACCAGGCCTGGGGCTTCGGTTTCTTGAACGGCCCCAAGCGGGACCCCCACCGAGAAGGAGTGCACATGAAGATCGCAAGGTTGATGCGAGCCATCGCTGCAGTAGCAGCGGTCGGCTTGTTGGCGACGGCCTGTGGCCAGAGCCTGGATGAAGAGGCAGCACCGGCTGAATCGAGTGCCGCCGCCAGCGTGGCTGCGAGCGCAGCTGCGAGTGACGCGCCTGCCGAAGGCGCGACGACCGGCACCCTCAAGATCGGGTTCGTCTCGCCGCAGACGGGACCGCTGGCCGGGTTCGGCGAGGCCGATCAGTTCGCGATCGACGCGATGACGGCGTACTTCGCGGAGAACCCGATCGTCGCAGGAGATAACACGTACGCCGTGGAGATCATCACCAAGGACGCGCAGAGCGACTCCAAGCGCGCCGGCGAGGTGGCCGCGGAGCTCATCAACAGCGACGGCGTCGACATCGTGATGGCGCAGGGCACCCCTGACATCGTCAACCCCGTCGCCGACCAGTGCGAGGCGAACGCCACTCCGTGCATCACGACGGTTGCCCCGTGGCAGCCCTACTTCATCGGCCGCGGTGGCGTACCCGGCGAGACGTCGTTCGACTGGACGTACCACTTCTTCTGGGGCCTCGAGGACGTCGCCGGCACCTACGTCGACATGTGGAACCAGGTCGAGACGAACAAGAAGGTCGGCGGGCTGTTCCCGAACGATCCCGACGGCCAGGCCTGGGCCGAGAACTTCCCCGCACTGACCGAGGCGGACGGCTACACCATCAACAATCCCGGCCTCTACCCCAACGGGACGCAGGACTTCTCCGCGCAGATCTCGTCATACAAGGAGAACAACGATGAGCTCCTCACCGGTGTCCCGATCCCGCCGGACTTCACGACCTTCTGGAAGCAGGCCAAGCAGCAGGGCTACAACCCGAAGCTCGCGACCATCGGCAAGGCGCTGCTCTTCCCGGCGTCCATCGAGGCTCTTGGCGAGATCGGCAACAACCTCGGGACCGAGGTGTGGTGGACGCCGACGTACCCGTTCTCCTCGAGCCTGACCGGGCAGTCGGCCGCCGAGCTGGCGCAGTCGTACACCGATGCGACCGGCAAGCAGTGGACCCAGCCGCTCGGCTTCGCGGAAGCCCTCTTCGAGGTGGCGGCAGCCGCTGTCACCGCGGCGGGGAGCAACGACAAGCAGGCCATCGCCGACGCCATGAAGACCCTCAAGGTCAGCACGGTCGTGGGTGACCTCGACTGGACCGCTGGTCCGGTTCCGAACGTCGCCAAGACGCCGATCTCGGGCGGACAGTGGCGTGCGGTCGAGGGTGGCCAGTTCCCGTTCGACCTCGTGATCGTGTCGAACAAGCTGTACCCGGAGATCCCGACCGGCGGCACCGTCGAGCCGCTGAGCTAGTCCCAAGGTCCGGGGTGGTGGACATCAGGTCCGCCACCCCGGACCCCTAGCGATAGGAGGAGACCGCATGCCCGCGATCCTGGAAGTCCGCGACCTCTCGAAGAGGTTCGGGAAGGTCGTCACCGCCGAGGAGATCTCCTTCTCGGTGGAACAGGGCACTGCCTTGGGCATCGTCGGACCCAATGGAGCGGGCAAGTCCACCCTGCTGTCGCTGATCAGCGGAACCCTGAACGCCGACAGCGGCTCGGTGCTGTTCGATGGCAAGGACATCACCGGCCTATCAGCAGGCGCCCGCAGCGAGATGGGCATCGGCCGCTCGTTCCAGATCCCGCGACCCTTCGTCGACATGACGGTCTTCGAGAACGTGTACGTCGCTGCCGCCTTCGGCGGGCGAAGCAAGGGGCAGGCTGGTTACGACACGGCTGCTGAAGCCCTCGACATCGCAGGCCTCCTCCATCTCTCCGACGTGCCTGCCGGGCAGCTGCGGCTGCTGGACCGCAAGCGGCTCGAGCTCGCCCGCGCACTGGCGACACAGCCCCGCCTCATCCTGCTCGACGAGATCGCCGGCGGACTGACCGAGAAGGAGCTCCCCCCGCTGATCGAGATGATCAAAGGACTGCGGGACTCCGGCGTCACCGTCATCTGGATCGAGCACATCGTGCACGCCCTCCTGGCCGTGGTCGATGACCTCATGTGCCTGGCTTTCGGGAAGATCCTCGCGATCGGTGACCCGCAGGAGGTCATGCGCAGCCCGGAGGTCGTCGAGGTCTACCTCGGGTCGACATTCGACATGGGGGAGGCGTCGTGAGTCTCCTCGAGGTCCGCGACCTGGACGTCCACTACGGCGACTTCCAGGCCATCTACTCCCTTGACGTGAGCCTGGCCGAGGGGGAGACCCTGGCGGTGATCGGTGCCAACGGGGCCGGCAAGTCGACCTTGATGAAGGCGATCGCCGGACTTCTCCGTCCCTCCAAAGGCGACATCCAGTTCGACGGGCGGAGCGTGGTCGGCACGCCGGCCTTCAAGCGTGTTCCCCTCGGTATCGCCCTCACCCCGGAGGGACGCAAGATCTTCCGCAGCCTGTCCGTCGAGGAGAACCTCCTCGTCGGCGCACACACGAAGCGCAAGGGTCCCTGGAACCTGAAGTCGGTCTACGAGGCGTTCCCCCTGGTGGCGGACCGCAAGGACCGACTGGGCGTGAATCTCTCCGGTGGCGAGCAGCAGGCGGCTGCCATCGGCCGGGCGCTCATGAGCAACCCGCGGCTGCTGCTTCTCGACGAGGTGTCCCTGGGGCTGGCCCCCGTGGTCGTCGAGCAGATCTACGCCGCCCTGCCGGCGATCACCTCTCAGGGCACGACGGTCCTGGTCGTCGAGCAGGACGTCAACCAGTCGATGAGGGTCGCCGACCGCATCCAATGCCTGCTCGAGGGCCGCACGGTCCTCGAAGGCGTCCCATTCGACCTCAGCCGCGATCAGATCGCGGCCGCCTACTTCGGCATCTAGGGGGATCCGCGATGCAGTGGCTCAACGCAGTGATCCAGGGAGTCCTCCTGGGTGGCCTGTATGCGCTTCTGGCTGCCGGGCTCTCACTGATGTTCGGCGTCATGCGGATCGTGAACCTTGCTCACGGCGTGCTGGCCATCGTGGCCGCGTACATCGGCCTGGTCTTCGTCGAGAACGTCGGCATCTCGCCCTTCCTCGCCATCGTCCTCGTGGTTCCGATCATGGCCCTGGTGGGCTACCTGCTCCAGTGGGGCCTGCTCAATCGGGCGATCTCCAAGGGAGGACTCGCTCCGCTGCTCGTCACGTTCGGCCTTGCGGTCGTCCTGACCCAGCTCCTGCAGGAGCGCTTCACGGCCGACACGCAGGCGATCCAGATCGGGGCCTTGGGGACGGACAGCATCACGATCTCCGACAACATCTCGATCGGGCTGTTTCCGCTCATGACGTTCGTCGTGGGAGTGCTGGTCATCGCAGCCCTGCAGCTCTTCATCTCGAAGGCCCCATTGGGGCGGGCGATGCGCGCGACGAGTGACGACGTCGACACCGTGATGCTCATGGGCATCGACAACCGGCAGGTCTATGCGTTGTCGACGGCGCTGGCACTGGCCACGGTGGGCCTTGCGGGCATGTTCATCGGCATGCGCACGCAGTTCTCACCGACATTCGGGGACGCCATGCTGATCTTCGCCTTCGAGGCCGTCATCATCGGCGGGCTGGGCTCGTTGTGGGGCACCCTCGCGGGGGGCATGGTCCTCGGAATCGCCCAGACGATCGGCGCACAGGTGAACCCGTCCTACGGCGTGCTCTTCGGGCATCTCGTGTTCCTGGCGATTCTCGCCTTCCGACCTACGGGTCTCCTCCCGAAGGCGGTGACAGCATGACCGAGCCCATCGTGCATCCAGGTGTCGTCCATCCCCATGTGAAGGTCAGGCGGGCGACCAAGTCGTCATGGGGCGGTCTAGCCGTCGTCATCCCCGTTCTCGTCATCCTCGCGGCTGGCCCGTACATCATCGACAGGGGCATGCAGCAGTCGCTCGTGACGCTCTTCACCCTGATCGTGCTCGGCACCATGTGGAACCTTCTCGCCGGGTACGGCGGCATGGTCTCGATCGGGCAGCAGGCCTACATCGGTATTGGCGCCTACGGACTCGTTTACATCGCTGACGTCATCGGCCTCGACCCGTTCCTCGCGGTGCCCGTCGCGGTCGTCGTGGCCGGGATACTGTCCCTGCCCATCTCGTTCCTCGCGTTCCGCCTCTCCGGCGGCTACTTCGCCATCGGCACCTGGGTGATCGCCGAGGTGCTGAAGTTGATCACGACGCAGATTCCCGCGCTCGGCGGCGGATCGGGCATCTCGCTCACCGCCTTCAGCGACTTCTCCCCGGGCCGGCGGATCGCGTACGTCTACTGGCTGTCGCTGGCCGCAGTCGTCATCGCCGTGGCCGTCACCTACTGGATCATGCGGTCGAGGCTCGGCCTGGGCTTCACGGCCATCCGTGACGACGCCGTCGCGGCAGCCTCCCTCGGCGTCCGCGTCACGCGCTCGAAGCGTTTCGTGTTCGTCATCGCGGCGATGGGGAGCGCCCTGGCCGGCGGCATGATCGCGGCGAACACCCTGCGAGTCACCCCCGACTCCGTCTACTCGGTGAGCTACTCGGCGTTCATGATCTTCATAGTCGTGATCGGTGGGATCGGCACGATCGAAGGGCCCATCGTGGGGGCCATCGTCTTCTTCGGGCTCCAGCAGTGGCTGTCGGACCTGGGCTCCTGGTACCTCATCATCATCGGCGTCCTGGCCATCGTCATCACCCTGTTCCTCCCCAAGGGCCTCTGGGGCCTCATCTCAGGGAACGGCCGGATACGCCTCTTCCCCGTCGGCTATCGACTCGAGTCACCGCTCGAGCGATTCTCACTCGCAGCCAAGGCTGCGGCACCCAAGGAGTAGCCATGGACCACATGACCGAGGACCAGCTCACCGACGAGGTGGTGGCGCGACTCGACGCGACGCCGGATGCACGCCTCAGGGAGGTCATGCAGTCCCTCGTCCGGCATCTGCACGCGTTCGCCAAGGACGTCCGCCTCACGGACGAGGAGTGGCTTCAGGGCATCAGGTTCCTGACGGCGACAGGTGCCATGTGCGACGAGGTACGCCAGGAGTTCATCCTGCTCTCCGACACCCTCGGATTCTCGTCGCTGGTCGACCTCATCAACCACTCAGACGTGGAGATGCTGCTGACGGAGCCGACCATCCTCGGCCCGTTCTACGTCCCCGAGTCTCCGTGGCGCGAGTTCGGCGACTCCATGGTCGAGTACGACGACGGCGGTGAGGCGACCCTGCTCCGTGGTGTGGTGACCGGCGACGACGGCATCCCGATCCCCGGCGCCGTCATCGACGTCTGGCAGAACGCCGCGACGGGCTTCTACGCCGTGCAGCAGCCGGACGTGCAACCACCGACGAACCTGCGTGGCCGTTACGTCTCGGACGGCGCGGGCCGGTTCGAGATCCGCACGGTCAGGCCGGTGCCGTACCCCATCCCCAACGACGGTCCGGTCGGACACCTGCTCCGCGACACCGGCCGCCACGAGTGGCGCGCAGCTCACATTCACGTCAAGGCCTCAGCGGATGGTTACGAGCCGTTGACGTCGCACATCTTCGACCGGCGCAGCGACTACCTCGACTCGGACACGGTATTCGGCGTGAAGGACTCGCTCATCGAGGACTTTGTCCCGGGGGAGAACGACGTGCTCGTGTGCGACCACGACATCGTGCTGGCCAGGGTGCGGTAGAGGGTGTGGTCGCGCCCGACCCACTAGAGGCTGACGCGCCGGATGGTTGATGGGGTGCTGCGCATCACCCATCTGTTTCGTAGCCCTTTCCGTAGCCCTTTCCCCGCGGTTCTCGGCGGTTCTGGGTGACTCCCGCTGACACGCAAGTCGTTGGTGCGCAACGATTTCCCTCATGGCACGAAAGGCCCTGCACAACCTTTTAATCCGTAGGTTCGGGGTTCGAGCCCCCGGCGACCCACCGGCAAATCCCTTGCAGTGCAATGTCTTTCGGCGTCTGGCATTGACCGGTAGTGCAGTCTACTGTACCAATTGCTGTACCCATGTGTCGGCGACGGTGATCCCGGTGATCAGGGTGGCGGGGGTCGAGATCCTGCTGGTGGGCAACGGGATGCGCCGTTTTGTCTGGGGTTCCGGAGGTCGGCCGGACTGTACCCATTGCTGTACCCATCTTGAGTGGGTCAGGTGAGGTGGTCGGCGAGCCGGGTCAGGGCAGAGCGGCTCATGGTGAGGTCGGCGTGCTCGTAGCGCTGGGTGGTCAGTGGCTGGGCGTGGACGAGGACGGACTGGATGACGGTGACGTCCACGCCGAGGTCCATCAGCAGGGTCGCGGTGGTGCACTGGGCGGCGTGGAGGGGGATCGGTGGGATGCCGGCGTGGACGAGGGCGGCGCGTGCTACCACGCTGAGGGTGGGCAGGCCACTTGACCAGAGCGGCAAAGTAGCCATACTTATAGCTATGAGCGTTGCTGAGCAGTTGCCCCTGGCGGAAGTGAAGAACCGACTCTCGGAGGTCGTCGAGCAGGTCGAGTCCCAGCACGCTCGGGTCACGATCACCAAGCACGGCCGCCCGGCGGCGGTCGTCATCAGCGCCGACGACCTCGAGTCGTTGGAGGAGACCCTGCGAGTCCTGTCCGACCCTGACCTGCTGGTACAGGTGCGCGCCTCGCGAGCCGAGGCGGACGCCCCCGTGACCCTGGGCAAGGATGAGGCGCTGGCACTCCTGGGCACGGAGGCGTGACCGCCCGGGAGGTCTCCTGGACTGCGACCGCAACCAAGTCGCTGAGTCACCTCCCCGAGAAGGTCGGAACGGCGGTCGTCGAGTTCGTGTACGGCGCGCTGGCGCTGGAACCCGCTCGGGTGGGCAAAGCGCTGCGCTTCGAGTTGGAGGGCCTGCGCGTGGCACGCCGAGGGGACTACCGAGTCATCTACGAGATCCGCGAGGATCGCGGCGACGTCCTGATCCACGTGATCGAGCACCGCGCTGACGTGTACCGGCGCCGCTAGACGCGACAACCCTCTCGGGGGACAGCGTGCGGTGACCGTAGCGGCGCATCACGACAACCGGCCGCATGGGTCCGGCTGCGTCCGATGCGTGGACTGAAGACCGACCGAACGGCGAGCATCGTGATCCGAGGCCATGTCTTCGTCCAGAACCTCCGCCGCGGACACTACGAGCTGGGAGTCGAGGTCGCGCCGGTGTTCCGGCTGGCGACCGCATTCGACGAACTCCAACTCGCGATCTGAATACTTGTTCCTCCGCCCGCGATCCAGCACGCCCTACGATCGCGCAACGCAACAGTGCCCATCCGAGACCCTCCAAAAGTCGCATCCGCGTTGGAGGGGATGCAGGGTCACCCAGATCTGCGATAACAAGTGTGTTATTATTCTCGCGTGTGGAGGGTGCTGTTCATGGACGAAGCGGCAGACGAGCGACTGTCGCTGCCGGCTTCTGAGCGCAACGCCCTGTTGCATGCGGTGGACAAGCTCGAGGCGTTCGGGCCGCAGTTGGGATTCCCCCACACCAGCGCGGTTCAGGGCCATTCCGGTCTGCGGGAGTTGCGACCGAGGGCGGGTCGCAGCCCTTGGCGGGCGTTGTATCGGCGGGTCGGCGACGTCTTCGTGATCGCGGCTATCGGGCCCGAGGCGCAGGTCGACCATCGACGGTTTGCGAAAGCGGCACGGCTGGCAATGGTGAGGTTGGAAGAACTTGAGGAGGACTGAGATGACGAAGTTGTCAGAGTTGCGTACGGCGGGTGACATCCGCGCTGAGGATCTGGCCGATGACGGGATCCGTGCGGAGCAGATCCGCACGGCGCTGGCGCACGCCGTGGCGCTGCGGGTCCTGGCTTATCGCGTGGAGCATGGGCTGTCCCAGACGGCGTTGGCGCGCCAGTTGGGGATGCAGCAGCCTGCGGTCGCGCGTCTGGAGGCTGGTGATCATGAGCCGACGTTTAGCACGCTGGAGCGGTTGGCGCGCGGCCTTGGCATTGAGTTCCACATCGACATCACCCCGGCCACATCGGGGTTGCGAGATACCGCCTGATCCGTGGGCCGGGAACGTGTCGGTCGAAGACCGCACACAGAGCGGGCGGCTAGCCATACATGCGCAGGAGAGTACGTTTCCTTACCAACGCATCGGTGGTGCGTTGGTCCTGGCCGCAGACCCAGCGAATTTACGCATGGACTCTCGCCCTTTCCTTCGCCCTTTCTCCGTGTCGCTCAGTGCGTCTGGGTGTCACTAAAGTTGATGATAGGCATCAAGTCCTAGGGGCGAATGCATGCGTAGTGGCAATCTCGTAATGCGTAGGTCTGGGGTGGGCTCGAATTCGTTGCAATCACTTGATATTCGGCTTTTTGCGGTGTGATCGGAAAGGCTTTTAATCCGTAGGTTCCGGGTTCGAGCCCCGGGCGACCCACTTTCGAAACCTGCTGCAGCGCAACAGATTTCGGCGCTGCAAACGGTGGTGCTTTGGCCACGGGCAAAGGAACCGTGTCCGGGCGCCTGTCGATGACAGATGGCTCGATGTATTTGCCGAAGTGCTCACAGATCTGGCCGCTCGCTATGAAGGGCAAAGGGGACACCGACTGCCTGTTCCGAGAGATGCCGAACCGAACTGCAGTCTTAGAGACAGGTGACGCCAACCTCGTTCGCGACCCTCTTCAGGGCGGCATCCAAGGTGGCTAGCGGATCTCCGGTGATCATGGCTACCCGGAGATATGTGGCGTCGTATGCGGAGAGTCCGTGCGCAGACGCCAGAGAAACCACAAGTTCCGGGTCTCCTTCATCCACAGTCCCGAAAGGGATCTGCATTATGTCGTGGAGTAGCACCGCGCAATCTGCATGCGAGATATCTCCCCGACGCCGCCAAGTTGTTACTGCATTCATGACCTCGAAGCGCCACAGAGTGGGCACGACGGCAACGTGATCATCGAGCAATGATCGCTTGGCGAGCACTTCGGTTGATGCACCTTCAGCGAACCATTCGAGTGCCAATGACGCGTCGAGCACAAAGGTTTTCATGCTCTACCAGCCTCGATGTCTGCCTTGATGGAGGTGCCAGGGCTGAGTGCGACTCTTCGCGAATCAACCCGATCCCAGAAGGCCGACCAGTCGCGACTCGTTGACGACTCAATGAAGGGTGTGAGCCGTGCAACCGGTCGGCCGTGTTTGGTGATGGTGATCTGCTCACCTTCCTCGACCCGGGCTAGCAGTTCGGAGAGATGAGTTTTGGCCTCAAATGCGCCCACAGTGGCAGTCATGAAGTAAGCATAGCCGAGAATCAACTAGTTGCCAACCAGTATTAGGTTGAGTAAGTCAACCTATTCCTCTCGATGCCGCGCTCTTGGATGAGGCTCCGGACCCGTTAGGTCAGGGAGTCCCTCAGGTATCAGCGCACCGCCATCAGGATCACATCGGGAGGAAATCGGAACCCGGCGAAGGCTGATGGAGCCTGAACGGTTGGCCTCGGGTTGCGGTTTCTGTTCATCTCTTCACCCTTACCGCAAGAGGGCGATCCGTCAAAACAATAGTGCCCCTCGCAGCGCGTCTGACGAGCCCTCGGATAAATCGTGCAATGAACTGATACATTTGGACAACAGTATTGCCAATAGGGTGGAGGGTGTCGTGGCTGCAGAATCGAAGCGGGGGCGGGGTAGCGCGGTGACGCTGCTGCCGCTGTTCCGTTCGCAGACCCAGGCCTTGCTGCTCACGCGCCTGTTGCTGGGTCCGGGCGAGGAGTCGCTCACCGATCTGGCAGTCGCCGTGGGTGCTTACAAGAACGCCATCAAGCATGAGGTTGACCGCCTCGAGGCGGCCGGTTTGGTGTCCAGCCGACAGGTCGGTAGGTCGAGGCTGGTCAGTGTCAGCGCCGAGGAGCCGATCCGGTCGATCCTGCTTGACCTGGTCCTGCACACCTACGGCCCGGTCCATGTGGTCGGCGAGGAGTTGTCGGGTGTTTCCGGGATCACGGCGGCGTTCATCTACGGCTCGTGGGCGGCACGCTACGCCCGTGAGCCGGGCCCCCCTCCGGGCGATGTCGATGTGCTGGTGGTCGGGGATCCGGATCGAGATGACCTCTTCGAAGCGATCGGGCGGGTCACGGCCCTGCTGGGCAAGGAGGTTAACGTTCACGTCGTGACCGAAGCGGCATGGTCTAAGCCAAAGGGTGCCTTCTTGGCGGGGGTGAAAGCGAACCCGCTGGCCGTTGTGCCCTTGGATGATGCGCTCGCTGGTGAGGCCTCGTGAGCTGGGCACCCGGCAGGGACGCCGTAGTGGCGATACTCGATCGCCGCGAGTTGGAGATCGTCGTCGCATCCATGGACCTCGCGAACGCCCTGCTTGCCCAGGCCGAGGAAGCAATTGACACTGCCAGCGAAGCTGCGACTGCAGGACGCTGGTACTCCGCCTACGCAAATCTGTGGGACGGAGTCCGCAAGGCGTTGAGTTCCCTACTTCAGGCGCAAGGACTACGACCCACGCGTACCGGCGGCCATATCGTCGTCGAGCAGGCTGCGATCGCTCAGTTCTCCGGATCCATGGGCGCACTCCTGCGCCCTGTGCCACGGATGAGGAGCACGAGGAACGACACCGAGTACCCCGACCCCGACACGCAGATCGAACCCGACGTCGTGCTCGCTGACCTGGACAAGGCCCGTGAAATTGTCCAAGCCTGCAGGAAGGTCCTTCCCCATCTGACGGTATTCCAACGATGACGTCCCGCGATACTCAGTTGGAGGTGGCCCTTTTTTGACGGTCATGGCTGGGCCGGAATCCATTGCAATCGCTTGATATTCGGTTGTCGGCGGTGCGCTCGCGATCCACGCGATGAAGATGACCGAGAAATACCGGCGAGGCCGAACGTGGATGCAGCGACGCGCAGCACTCCACGAGTATCTCTCCGCGTGAGCTTGTCTCACGCGCCCGCTGGACTTGGTCCGTGGCTCGATATAGCCTTCCCGCATGATGGCGCTGATCGTGCTCACCGTGATGGTCGGCGGAGTTTCGTTGGCTCTTTTCTTGAACCGCGGTCGCGGCAACGCTCAGGGTTGCTGCTGCCCAGCTGACCCGAGCAGGGATACCCGCATGCGGGAGGCCTTTGTCGTGGCGACACCCCTGATCCGGTCGGTTGCCTTTGCCGGCTTAAGGTACCGGTCGATCGACGCCGCCGACATCGCCAGCAACTCCCCGCGCACCGCAGGACCGTAACGGTCCACTCCATCAACGAGCTCGCCGTGGCGTTCCAGCCCATAGAGCTGAAGGCGCATCGACGCAGCGAGGTACTTTCCGCACTGCCCACCCGAAGCCGCCCACACCCGCTGCAGCATCTTCACCGCGTCGTTGTCGCTGACGGTCGTAGGAATACTTCGGCGACCGCCGCTTCCTGCCCGCCACCGAGACCTGCCTGCCACCCCCACGACCTAATGAAGGATCCGGCCCTTATCCCCCTTCGCAGCCTTCACATACGCCTTGGCGTACCTCGTCGTGACCTCGGCTCGAGAATTCATCGAAAGCTCGTTTTCCATACCCAACAATGCTCACCGTTACGCGGGCATTCCTACGTGAGGCACGGAAAGACTTTCGCGGGCACTTTTGCTGAGTTTCGTCGCCTTGTAGATCTGCGGGTCCGGTCAGTACTACCCTCATCCAATGCAATCGCGTACCGTCCTCGCCTTCATAGTCGCCACCACGACCGGCCTGGCAGCAGTATCAGCACTCACGCCGATGTCGAATGCGGCGAGCGGAACCGGGGTCTATGCAGCCTGGTCCCTCGACACGCCGCCCTCGCAAGGCCAGGCGACTTTCGCCGGAACTATTTTTCCCGAAGTGACGTTGACTTCAAAGGACTCCAACATAAGCGTGGCGCGTAGCGCTACATTGACCGGCCTTACATCCTTCGGCGCGGTCTATGGCACATCACGCGGTGAGACATACCTGACGAGCGGCCTCGCGAGCGGGAAGTCTGAAGGTGTACTTACATTCACTTTCGCAACGCCGCCAGTTCCCGGGACCTGGGGATTCGTTGTTGGTGATGTGGACGCCGAAGACATCAAGGTATCGGCGAAGGATGCCAATGGAAACGCCGTCGACGTGCGCGAGTGGGAGTTCATTCCTTTTAACTATGCCAACGAATCCGATCAGCCCGCTTGGACCCTAGAGTCAGAGCGGATCCTCGGAAACGGATCGGATACGTCGGGCGCCAGCATGTGGGTGACTCCAACCTCGCGAGTGTCGTCCGTCACGCTGACCCAGGTGCGCCTGAGTGGATTCCCGCAGTACCAGTTGTGGATAGCGGCGGATGTTCTAACTGCGGTGCAAGTTGCCCCTCCCACTACTCCTGACAGTGTCTGCACGGCTACGGATACCAATCTCGTCAATGGCGACTTCGAACTCCCGTTCATTCCTGCGACTTCATACCGACAGATCGAACAGCGCGACGTGCCCGGTTGGGATACCACGGCCACCGATCGGAAAATAGAGATCTGGTCCTCTGGATTCAGCGGTGTTGTCGCGTCCGAGGGTAAGCAGTTCGCGGAACTCAATGCAACGCAGCCATCTGAGCTTTATCAAGTTGTGGACACCGTTCCTGGTGAGTTGCTTACTTGGTCACTGCTGCATCGGGCACGCGCCGCCGGTGCCACAGGAGACACAATGAGCGTGAATATCGGGCTTCAGGGTGCGACGCCGAATGCCAGCTACACGTTCACCGATGGACTCTCCGCGGGGTGGGTCCGTCATACCGGCGCCTATCCGGTTCCAGATGGACAAACTCGCACGCGCTTCGGGTTTGAGTCAGGCCCTACGGCCTCCGGCAGCCGTAGCGTCGGGAACTTCCTTGACGACATCTATTTCACCACGACGGAGTGCATCCCCCAGCAGGCGGCGGAAGGGTCCGTGGTGAGTCCATCGCCGTCGGTTTCGCCGTCTGTGAGTCCGTCGCCGTCGGTTTCGCCGTCTGTGAGTCCGTCGCCGTCGGTTTCGCCGTCTGTGAGTCCGTCGCCGTCGGTTTCGCCGTCTGTGAGTCCGTCGCCGTCCGCTAGTGGCGATCCTGGCGTACCGACGGTGATAACGGTTACTGATCTTCCTGACGCCCCCGCCGGCTCCACTATTACGAGCGTAGAGGATCCAGCCAACGGCAAAGCCGTCGTTCTCGACGGCACAGTTATTTTCACTCCGGATCCTGGTTTCCGAGGAACCGAGAAGATCACCGTGATCATCGTCACCCCCAATGGGCAGACCGACGACGTCACGGTGGAGGTTGTCGTCGGTAAGACTCAAGTGGTAACTACTAATTGGCAACCACCGAAAAAACTAGTTCTGGGAACCAACAAGTTCGCACCGGTGAAACTCGTAACAAATGCGAAGCAATCGGCGCAGGTCACGGCATCGTGCTCGCCCTTGCTTCGTGTGGCGAAGATGGATGGCTCCGGCGGACCGCGCTGCGTGGTTACAGTGAACTCGCAGGGAACGTTCATCGAAATTGAGGCGGACGAGCCGATCGGTGTTGAAATTCTGGTGCGCGCACCGAGGAAGGGTGAATACGGCCCATTGCGGCAGACCTACTTCTTCCGAGTCAGCGCCTAGCGGGCTTTGGGTCGGCCCTAAGCAGGGGCCCGACTAACCCCTCGAGATCGCCGCTGGCCGCCAGTGTGGCTCGCAGCCTTGGTCACTTCGCGAAAAGTAGAATGGCGACACACTTTGACCCAAGGGAGAGCACATGGTCGACACCGCGTATCCGGCACGTCTCAACATCGACTACCAAGAAAAGTTGAGTCGAGTCACGACCATCTTCCGCGTCATCTTGGTGATCCCGATTCTAATTATTTTGGGAATTCTGACCAGTGGCAGTGAAAGTGTTATCCAGACGGTAAACGCGGCCGGTGAGGTTGTTGGTGACACAGTCAGCACCGGTGCCGGCATCGTCGGCTCGTTGTTCTTGGTGACCTTGCTGCTGATCTTGTTCCGCAAGCGGTACCCGAGGTGGTGGTTCGATTTCGCGCTCGCCCTGAACCGTTTCTCGCTGCGTATCTCGGCTTATCTTGCCCTTATTACTGATCGGTATCCATCAACTGAGGATGAGCAGAACATCCACCTCGACCTGGACTATCCGAACGCCCAGACCGACCTCAAGCGGGGGATGCCACTTGTTAAGTGGTTCTTGGCGATCCCGCACTACGTGATCTTGTTCTTCCTTTGGATCGCGGTGCTGTTCGTTGTGGTTATTTCGTGGTTCGCGATCATCTTCACCGGCCGCTACCCGCGGGGGTTGTTTGACTTCGTCGTCGGGGTAATGCGCTGGACCTGGCGGGTGCAGGCATACGCCCTGCTCCTTGCCACCGACAAGTACCCACCCTTCGAACTCAGATAACCCTGATATCGGCCGGTACCGGGGCATTGCCCGCCCGGGCACCCGGTGGGCTTAATCACCGGGGTCAACTAAACCGAGGGGAGGTGACCCCTACGATTAGCAGGTGTTGACCTTGGTGGCAGGGATCCCGTATCCAACTTTCCCCGCCATCGAGATCGGGCCATTAAGGCTCATGACTTTCGGGCTGTTCGTGGCGATCGGCGTGATCACCGGAATCTACGTCGGAGCGCGGCGCAATTTGCGCTATGGGATTCCGCGATCAGAGACCGAGAAAGTCGCCTTGATTCTCGTTGGCATCGGCTTCGTAGGTGCGCGCTTGCTCTGGGTGGTCACTCACTTGGAGGAGATCCAGTCACCAATTGACGTCATAGCTGTCTGGGACGGTGGCCTGCAGTTCACCGGCGGCTTTGTCACCGCGATCTTGGTGGCACCGTTGTTCACGCGCAAGTGGCCGAAGGATCGCCGTTGGGAGCTTCTCGATGGCGCGGTACTTGGTCTGGCCGTCGGTCAGATGATCGGTCGGTTGGGCTGCGTTGCCGTCGGCGAGCACCTTGGCGGCCCGACGGATTTCTTCCTAGGTTGGACCTACACCGGCGGCGCGGTGATCGAAGGCCCCCTAGAGGTGGGTGTGACCTACCACAACGCTGCGTTATATGAGTTCATGTGGTTGATCCCGATCATCTTGGTGCTGCTGTATTTGGACAAGAAGCAGGCTCCCGCCGGTGTGATGGCCGGTAGTTTCGCCATCATGTATGGAGGCGCACGCTTTCTCACCGACTTCGTGCGCATCAACGACGAGCGGCTCTATGGCCTGACCGGCGCGCAGTACATGACGGCCGGACTCACCTTGTTCGGGGTCGGGGTGGTTTGGCTTGCCCTGAAGCGCAACCGGGAAGCGGAGCCCGAATCCGTTGAGGTTGCGGGAACCCCGGGCACGCCCACGGCGTCTGAGGATTGATATGTGCGTTCAATGTGTGCAGGCCGGGGCGAGTGTGCTGCCCGCGGCTCTGGCTGTCTTGGGCGGGATGGTTTGGAAGCACCGCCGCGAGGAACGACTTGCCGAGGCCGACACCGCCGTGGAGACCAAGAACTAGGGTCGCGCCATGGCATCCGAGGAAGTCTTCGAGGCTGAACCCCCCGTTGCTGAACGACGCAAGCGCTCCTGGCTCCGCCTAGGTGCAGGGCTACTGGCTTTACTGGCACTAAATGTTTTGGCGTACTGGCTGATCGGATTGCCTCCCGTCCAGGACTTCTTCCGCAATCTGCAGGGATCGGTCTTCCTCGGCTCGTTCCTCCTGGCCTTCTTCACCAACTTCACCGTCGCAGTCCCGATCCCCTACAACCCGATCATCTTGCAGATGATGGAAACCGCGTCGATGCCGTGGTTGGTCGCGATCACAACTGCGGCCGGCGCCACTCTCGGTGAGACATCCGGGTTCCTCGCCGGGCGGGCGGGCAAAGGCTCCTTTGCGGGCACCAAGTTCGCCGCTTGGATGGCGCGAGCGCTGGCGCACCCGGTGCGCGCGTTCGTCTTCCTGCTCCTGATTTCGGCGGTGCCGTTTCCCGCATTCGATGTCGCTGGTGTCGTGTCCGGTGCACTTGGCGTGCCGGTGAAGATCTTCTATCCGGCGGTCTTCCTGGGCCGGCTCATTCGGTTCTTGCTGTTCGCAGCATTTGCCGCGTGGGTCACCACTTGACGGCATTGGTATTTGCACTTAAGTGGTCTTAAATACAGCTGCGTTGGCCTGAGTCGAACTTCTGGGCCAAGTGGACGTGATTTGTGCCCGTGTAGCATCAATGATGTGCGTGCAGGATAAAGGGAGATGCCAATGGGACAGGCCGAGAGCGACGAAATCCGAAGTGCCGTTCGTGATGCTTATCGCCAGATCGCGATCAGTGAAGCCGGTGGTTGCTGCGCACCTAGCGACGCTGTGTGCGCACCGGAAACCCCGGTGCAAATTGGCTCGCGCCATTTGGGCTACTCCGAGGCCGACCAAACGTCGGTCCCTGACGGCGCCGACCTCGGACTTGGTTGCGGCAATCCAGGAGCCTTCGCTGCGATGAAGGCGGGTGAGACCGTGCTTGATCTTGGCAGCGGGGCGGGCTTTGATGCCTTCCTTGCTGCGCGCGCGGTTGGTGCAGCAGGTCACGTCATTGGCGTTGACATGACCGCGGAGATGGTTTCGAAGGCAAGGGCAAACGCGGTCGCTGGTGACTACCTAAATGTTGAATTTCGTCTAGGCGAGATTGAACATCTGCCGGTTGCCGACAGCACCGTCGACGTGATCATCTCAAATTGCGTCATCAATCTCTCTCCGCAGAAGGCAGCGGTTTTTCTGGATGCCTTTCGGGTCCTGAAGCCCGGTGGGCGGCTAGCAATCTCCGACGTAGTCGCGTCGGCAGTACTGCCTGCCGAAATCGCCGACGATCTGAGTCTCTACAGCGGCTGCATGGCCGGTGCCTCACTCATTGCAGATCTGCACGAACTGATGGCAGCCGCCGGCTTCGAGAACATTAAAATTACGCCGAAGGATGAGAGCAAGGTCTTTATCGACCAGTGGGCACCCGGACGTAACGTCACTGATTACGTTGTGTCTGCGAACATCGAAGGTACAAAGGCGATGTCGCAGGCGGGTTAGCCGCTGTTAGCTGATTCACGTCGGCGCACCAACGCGACCCCAATGGTCGCAAGGGCGAACCCGCCAAGGGAAAGCGGCGAGAGCTGTTCGCCAAAAAGCAGGTAGGCCTCGAACAGTGTCACGGGCGGCACGAGGTAGTAAAGGCTCGACACACCGGTGGCGGTACCGATGCGCAGTAGCCAAAACATGAGCAGCACCGCGCCAATGGAAAGTGCAAGTACCAGCCAGGTTAGTGCGCCGATGAACTCCGGCGTCCAATCGATGACGATGTCCTCGGTCAACAACGCGAGCACCGCAAGCAAGATCGCTGCCGCGGCATACTGCACAGCCGTGCCAGGCAGCAGCGAAATACTCGCCCCGTACCTCTTTTGCATGACGGTGGCAACGGATGAAGAGACGAGAGCGACCACGGCTGCGAGCACTGCCACCGGCGAGTAGTCGCCGGGGTTGCCCTGATGGATGAGACCTGGTGTTAAGACCATGATGGCCCCGGCCAAGCCAAGTGCGATCCCGAGCCACTGCCTTAGTGCGAGGTGTTCACCGAGTGCTGGCCCGGCGAAGACTGCGACTAGCACTGGCTGCAGGCAGACAACCAAGGCGGTCACGCTGACCGGCAGGCCTAGGCCAATTGCGACGAAGACCCCGCCCAGGTAGCCCGCATGCAAGAGCACGCCGATCACTGCAGATCGCCGGTAGTCGTTGGCGTCCTTGGGCCAAGTTGAGCGCCAGATCGCGGCCAGCAACGCAAGAACGGCTGCGGCAATGACTAATCGGATGGCAAGAAGCGCAAAGGGGGGCGCATACGGCAATCCGTATCGCGCGCCGACAAACCCGGTGCTCCACAGCAGGACGAAAACTACTGGCGCAGCAAGAGCCAGCAGACGCTTCACAGGCGAAGGCTAACGGTAGTGATTAAATGGCATATGACTTACGGGCCGCTGACGCGATGGCGCCGGGCCATGGTGATCCTCTGGCTGACCGTTGCTCTGGTGAGTGCATGTGGTCGTGGTGACACAGCATCACAGGCGCCCGAAGGTGCGATGGGCTTGCTTCTGGTTCCCCAAGACGAACGCACGGCAGCGCCAGCGGTTACCGGTGCTGGGCTGGTCGGCGGCTCGATAGGGATTTTGGATTACCCGGGAAAAGTGGTGGTGCTGAACGCATTCGCGTCGTGGTGCATTCCATGCCAAAAAGAGTTACCGGTGTTGGCGGCCGCTCAGAAGGCGTATCCAAACGTGCAATTCTTGGGCCTTGACGTTAAGGACGACGATGAGGCCGCGCTCGGGTTCCTCGCAGCTGAAGGTGCTACTTACCCAGTGATCAAAGATCCTGCGGGGGACCTGTTGGCGCAGTTCACCATGAATCCGACCAGAGGGTTACCTGTTACCTTCTTCATTGATGAACAGGGCAGGTTGGCGGGGCGAATTCTTGGGGAAGTGACTTCCGAAAGCCTGGCCGCTGCGATTAAATCGTTGACGTGATGCGCATTCGGGCAGCACTTATACTGGCAAATCCGCGACAGCTAGTCGCGGCTGATGGATGGAGCAGCGAGTGAGCGAAAATACCGTAGAAATCGGCGAAGACGTTGATGTCGAAGTTGTTTTTGACGAAGATGGAATGCCCATCGGAGCGATTGTCGACGACCTAATTGTTGCGACCAGCGCCGACGGCACCGTTGTTGACGAGACCATCGACGTACTGGATGCTGACGGCAATGTCGTGCTTGAAGATGAGATCGTGTCGGTTTATGACGCGGACGGCCAGCTGATCGAATCCGAGGAAACCATCACGGCTATCGACTAATTGGCCACACTCGCTACGCTGGTCCAATGCTAAAAGGTATTGACCCGCTGCTTAATGGTGAGTTGTTGAAGGTGCTGGACGATATGGGCCATGGCGACCAGCTGCTGGTCTGTGATCGAAACTATCCGGCTGCGGCCTCGGGGCAACCGGTGCTTCGCTTAGGCGAGGTATCGGTCCTTCGTGCCGCCCAAGCCATTTTCAGCGTTTTTCCATTAGATAGTTTCGTGGATTACCCGCTGGAGCGGATGGAAGTAAATGACGACCCAAGCACCACAACATCCATGCAAAATGAGTTGCTCGTACTGGCGATCGAGGCCGAAGGTCGCCCACTTGTTTATGGAGTAATTCCGCGACTTGAGTTTTATCAGCGGGCTAAATCGGTTTTCGCGGTGGTGCACACCCTCGAGGCTCAGCCATACGGCTGCTTTATTTTCCAAAAGGGCGTTATCTTTGATTAAGGTGATAGCGCGGGGGGATACCTACCGAAAATAGCCGGGGGCAGTGATGCGCAGCTTTAGTCGCACCGCACTGGCTAGTCCACTTGCCCTGGCCTTGGCGCTGGCCTTGGGTCCGGTGACAGCGCCCACCGCGCAGGCCGACTCTCGCAAGCCCGCAGACATGGTGCTCAACTCATTGCCGGTGTCTGTTGAGATGGCATCGGGTTACTCGCGGTCACTTTTTCGGCATTGGACAGACCGCGACGGCAACGGGTGCGATGCCCGCAAGGATGTGTTGATCGAGGAAGCAATTTCAGGTCGAGTAGCCGCCTGCACCTTGGTGGGCGGAGTGTGGCAGTCGGCCTACGACGGTGTCACCACGTCAAACCCAAGTACTTTCGATGTGGATCATCGCGTACCGCTTAAGGAGGCGTGGGATTCGGGTGCTTGGCGGTGGTCGGCGTCGACCCGCGAGGCATTTGCAAATGATCTGGGGTACGCGCAGTCGCTGATCGCGGTCAGTGCGTCGTCAAATCGTTCGAAATCTGATCGCGACCCGGCCGACTGGTTACCCAAGTACGACGTCTGCACCTATGTCAAAACTTGGATAGCGGTTAAGTATCGGTGGCGCCTTTCGGTCGACAGCACCGAGAAGTCGGCCCTGAACCGGTTACTGGGTTCGTGCCCAGGACTGATGCTGGTCCCTGATCTCGCCGCCGTTGTTACGGATCCAAATGCTGCGCGCCCGAGTGCATCAGAGGTGGTGACGGCCGACCCGGGGTCGGGCACCGGTGGTGCTACCGATCCACGACTTGGCACTTGCCGCGAAGCGATCGCTGCGGGCTATGGGCCCTATGTTGTCGGCCGCGATGAGGAGTATTCGTGGTATATCGATCGCGATAAGGATGGCACCGTCTGCGAGCGCTAGCACCCACCTGGCAGTTCACGGTTTGGCCGAGCGCCGCGTTCCATTAGCCTTTAGGACATGACACTGGTAGCCGGGGTCGACACCTCAACCCAATCAGTCAAAGTCGTTGTTCGCGACGCCGACACCGGTGCTTTGGTGCGCCAGGCTCGCGCGCCGCACCCCGAAGGCACCAGCGTTGATCCGGCCGCCTGGTGGTCGGCCCTGCAAGTTGCGCTGGCCGCCGAATCCGGTGGGCTACTTGATGGGGTGAGCGCCCTGAGTGTCGCCGGCCAACAACATGGCATGGTGGTGCTAGATGAGCAACGCGAGGTGATCAGACCCGCCCTGCTTTGGAATGACACCCGGTCGGCCGCAGCCGCCGATGATCTAGTAGCCGAACTCGGTGGGCCGGGCGCATGGGCGGGCGCTGTCGGAAGTGTGCCGGTTGCGGCGTTCACCGTTTCGAAGATTCGTTGGTTGGCGCAGCACGAGCCCGAAAATGCGAGCAGGGTCGCCTCGTTGCTGCTGCCGCACGATTACGTGACTTGGTTGCTGGCGGGCAAACCGGCGCAGGCCACCACCGACCGTGGTGATGTTTCCGGCACCGGCTATTGGTCACCGGCCACCGGCAGCTATCGCGAGGATCTAGTCATGCTGGCACTTGGGCATGTACCGGCACTTCCACGGGTGGCTGCGCCCAATGAAGTAGTTGGCGAGACCTCCTTCGGCAATAGCAAATCCGGAATCAAACTGGGCCCGGGCACGGGCGACAACATGGGTGCTGGGCTGGCACTTGACGCGGGCCCGGGCGATATCGTGGTTTCACTCGGCACCTCCGGCACGGCATTTGCCTGCTCGCTGGTGCCGTCGGCCGATCCGCTGGGCCTGGTCGCGGGATTCGCCGATGCCACCGGACGCTTCCTGCCGCTGGTATGCACCCTTAATGCTGCGCGCGTCCTGACCTCTACCGCTTCGATGCTGGGGGTGGATTTCGACGGGCTGGCGGCCTTGGCGCGCTCGGCCGAGCCGGGCTCAGGTGGTCTGGTGCTCCTGCCGTACTTCGATGGCGAGCGCACCCCGAACCTGCCCGATGCACGCGGGTCATTACATGGCATTACTCGCGATAACTTCACGCCGGCGAATGTGGCCCGGGCCGCAATAGAAGGGATGTTCGGCGGATTGGCCGATGCCGTTGACGCGTTGGTGGCGGTGGGGGTGGTGCCGGGTCGCGTGCTGCTAGTAGGTGGGGCCGCGGCGAATCCCGCGGTCGCCGAGGTCGCTGCCACCATGTTCGACGTCAGCGTCGTGGTGCCACCACCGGGTGAGTACGTCGCCGATGGCGCGGCCCGCCAGGCGGCCTGGGCGCTTACCGGCTCGGCAGAGCCACCTAATTGGAGTGACTTACGGGCCGGCGTGACAACCGTCATCGATCCGAGTCCGGTTCCACGGATCCGGGCCGCCTATGCGCAGGCCCGAGCCGGCCTCTATGGGTAGGTAAAACCCAATAACCCCAGAGGGCAGGGGCAATTGGTCCGGTTTCGGGTATTTTGTTGTGTGCGTGACCAAATTGTTATGCGGACGTGACCATTAGGTGTCCAATTCACCTTGCGAGCTAACCCCTACGTGCATATGTTGGGGGAGACAACATTTTAGGTGCGCCGGCGGGGTCTAACCCGATATTTTGCCAGATGTCTTGACCTAGTGTTTTAAGGAGCCCAAGTGGCCGATGAACTAACCCCCAAGCCAGAGGACAAGTTCGCATTTGGGCTTTGGACTATCGGGCATATCGGACGTGACCCGTTCGGTGATGCAACCAGGCCGCCAATTGATCCGGTTGATTTCATCCGCGGACTCGCCGAAATAGGTGCATGGGGGGTTAGTTTCCACGACGACGATCTCATGACATTTGGTGCCTCGCAGTCACAGCGCCGGGCGGAGTTGGATCGGTTCAAGAAGGGGCTGGACGAAACTGGCATCGTCTGTTCGATGGCGACCACCAATTTGTTCTGGCATCCAATGTTCAAAGATGGTGCATTCACTTCAAATGACCGCTCGGTGCGCCGAATGGCAATCCAAAAGACGATGCGCAGCTTGGATGTGGCCGCCGAACTCGGTGCGCCAACCTATGTGTTTTGGGGTGGTCGCGAAGGTGTCGAAAGTGCTGCCAGCAAGGAGCCACGCGACGCCCTCGATCGCTTCAAGGAAGCCCTTGACTTCCTGTGCGGCTACGTGAAGGACAAGGGCTACTCGATGCGCTTTGCTATCGAGCCCAAGCCCAATGAGCCCCGTGGCGACACCTTCCTACCGACTATCGGCCACGCCATGTCGTTCATCCAGACCCTTGAGTACTCGGAAATGGTCGGCCTGAACCCAGAGGTTGCGCACGAGACCATGGCCGGCTTGAGTTTTTATCAGGGTGTTGCCCAAGCCTTGTGGCAGGGCAAGTTGTTCCACATCGACCTCAATGATCAAAAGATCGGTCGCTACGACCAGGATCTGCGCTTTGGGTCAGAGGGCATCAAGGACGATTTCTTCCTAGTGCGGCTGCTTGAGTCAAGTGGCTACGACGGCCCCAAGCATTTCGATGCGCGTCCGTACCGCAATGAGAAAGGCGAAGGTATCTGGGACTTCGCCAGAGGGTGTATCCGCACCTACCTCGCACTCGCCGCCAAAGCGCGCGAGTTCGACCAAGATCCACGAGTCGCCGAGGCCATGGCGAAGGCCAGTGTTCCGGAGCTCGCGGTAGCAACTGTTGGTCCGTATTCCACGGAGACAGCAACTGCGTTGATGGCTGAAGTATTTGATCCCGACCAACTGGCAGATCGCAGTTACGGGAATGAAGCCCTCGACCAACTAGTAATTGATCGGATCCTCGGCATCTAGTCGTTGGTCTGGTTGGGATCGACTCAACTACACAAACTGCGCAGGACATCCCTGCGGGGGAAGGAAAGACAACGAATGTCAAAGAAAATCTACGGAGCACTTGCCGCAGTAGCTGCGTCAGCACTGCTCCTGACCGCCTGTGGCGGTTCTAGCACGAGCACCGAGAGTTCTGCCGCGCCTGCCGCATCTGAGGCAGCAGCACCAGCAGAGTCGGCTGCCGCACCTGCGGCAGTAGCCAAGATCGGCGTCATCCTTCCGGATGCTGCGTCGTCGGCTCGCTGGGAGACCGCAGACCGTAAGTTCCTCACTGAGGCATTCACGGCAGCCGGTGTTGAGTTTGACATCCAAAATGCCAATGGTGACAAGGCAAAGTTTGCAACGATCGCCGACCAGATGCTGGCCAGCGGTGTAAGCGCAATGCTGATAGTTAACCTTGACAGCCCATCGGCTGCTGCAGTTGTTGCTAAGGCAGCGGCTCAGGGTGTGCCGGTCATCGACTACGACCGCCTGACCCTAGGTGGCGGCTCCAACTACTACGTGTCATTCGACAACGTCGCAGTTGGCACCAAGATCGGCGAAGGCCTAGTGAAGTGCATGGGCGACAACGGCAACGCCAGTGGCCCAGTTGCCCTTCTCAACGGCTCACCGACCGACAACAACGCCACGCTGTTCAAGCAGGGCTACGAGAAGGTCATCACCGACGCCGGCTACACCATCGCCGACGATCAGGCTGTCCCGGATTGGGATAACACCAAGGCAGGAACCATCTTCGAGCAGATGTACACCAAGGCAAATGGCGACTTCGTCGGCGTTGCTTCTGCAAATGATGGTCTCGGCGGCTCTGTTATCGCAGTGCTCGACCGCAATGGCCAGGCCGGCAAAATCCCGGTCACCGGACAGGATGCAACCGATGAAGGTCTGCAGCGCGTACTCCTCGGCACCCAGTGCATGAGCGTGTACAAGGCCATCAAGGCAGAAGCCGAAGCGGCTGCTGCTCTGGCCATCGCACTGAGCAATGGCGATACGGCAGCCGCCGACGCCCTTGCAACCGGCAAGACCGCCGACAGTGAGACCGGTATGGACGTTGCAAGTGTCCTGCTCGTCCCCGTCGCGATCTACCCGGAGAACGTGAAGGATGTCATTGCTGACGGCTTCACAACCGCTGACAAGCTCTGCACCACCGATGAGCTCAAGGCAGCTTGCGCCAAGTACGGCGTTCAGTAAATCGATTGAAGTTGGGGGCGGGCGTTTTTACGCCCGCCCCCAACGCCATCAAAATGCTGGTGGCGTGTTGGCGGATTACCCACACAAAAGCTCGTGAGTGCGAGAAAGTTACTCCATGACAAACCCTGAACCGATCCTGACGCTGCGTGGGGTCAACAAGAGCTTCGGTGCCGTCCAAGTGCTCAAGGATGTCGACATTGATATCTACCGCGGCCAGGTGACCGCGTTAGTAGGTGACAACGGCGCTGGTAAAAGCACCCTCATCAAAGGGGTAGCGGGGATCCACTCATTTGATTCCGGCGAATATCTCTTTGAGGGCAAACCGGCAAATGTGCATGAACCTCGGGAAGCAAATGCCTTAGGGATCGAGGTGGTCTATCAGGATCTGGCGCTCTGCGACAATCTTGACGTAGTTCACAATATGTTCTTGGGGCGCGAGGAAATGAAAGGGGTTGTCCTCGACGAAATCTCGATGGAACGCCGCGCCAAGGAGACGCTCAAGGGCCTCTCCGTTCGCACCCTTAAGTCCGTGCGGCAGCAGGTATCGAGTCTTTCCGGCGGCCAGCGGCAAACCGTCGCAATCGCCCGTGCTGTCCTTTGGAATTCGAAACTAGTAATCCTCGACGAGCCGACCGCCGCCTTGGGGGTGGCTCAAACCGAGCAAGTGTTGAACTTGGTGCGCCGCCTTGCCGACAACGGGTTGGCCGTCATCTTGATTTCCCACAACATGAACGATGTGTTCCAGGTGGCAGACAACCTGGCTTGCCTCTATCTAGGCATGATGGCCGCTCAAGTCCATGTCAAGGATGTTAACCATGGCCAAGTAGTCGAGTTGATTACTTCCGGGCGCAGCGGCGAGATCGGATTACAACCCGAGATATTGTCGAGCGGGGTGGCGACATGAGTACCCCACAACTAACCGATGTCGACGTGCCCGAGGCCGGCGATACCGGGTCCATCGGATCTTCGATTCGAGATTACGTGCAACGGGTCCGAAGCGGTGATGTTGGATCGCTCCCTGCAGTCCTCGGACTGATCGCCCTCGTTTTGCTCTTCAGTATTTTGCAGGGCAGCACTTTCTTCACACCCTTGAACTTTGCCAACCTGCTTGGCCAGGGCGCCGCCATCATCGTGCTGGCAATGGGCTTGGTATTCGTGCTGCTGCTCGGTGAGATTGACCTGTCCGCGGGCTTTGCAGCAGGTACAGCTGCCGCTGTCCTCGCCGTCACCTTGACGAAGATGAACTTCCCTTGGCCACTAGCGCTGGCAGCCGGTTTGCTAACCGGAACCGTCATCGGATTGTTCATCGGCCTACTGGTAGCGAGATTGGGTATTCCGTCATTCGTGGTCACCTTGGCGGCTTTCCTGGGGCTCCAAGGGGTGATGCTGCTCATAATCGGTGAAGGCGGCACAATCCCCATCCGCAATGACTTTCTGCTCGCATTAATGAATCGCAATATGCCGGTTTGGGCGGGCTGGGTGCTGTGGCTGCTGGTGGTGCTCGGCTATATGGGCATCACCTTCCGCACTATTCGGGCGCGAAAACGTGCCGGGCTGGCGGGGTCATCGACTCCGGTCTGGGCGAGTAAGACGCTGGCAGTAGCGGTCCTCCTAGGTATCGCGGTCTATTTGCTAAATGGTGAGCGTCAGGTGCTGCGCCCGGGCAAAGTCACCTGCGTAACTTTGGGACCACCAAATGAACCAGTTGGTTGCATACCGGTAATTCAAGGGGTTCCATGGTCGGTGCTGATTATCCTGCTTCTGCTAGTTGGCCTAACGTTCTTGCTTGGGCGCACCGCATTCGGTCGACATGTCTACGCGGTGGGTGGCAACACTGAGGCGGCACGCCGGGCCGGAATCAAGGTCTCGAGCATCAAGATCACCTGCTTCATTATTTGCTCGACAATGGCGGCGGTGGCCGGTGTTCTCCTTGCCTCACGCGATAACTCGGTATCGCCGACGACGGGTGGGGCGCAAACCTTGCTTTATGCGGTAGGTGCGGCCGTCATCGGTGGCACCTCGCTATTTGGTGGCCGAGGCAAGGTGATGGACGCTGTTATCGGCGGCCTAGTTGTCGCGGTAATCGCAAACGGCCTGCCCTTGATAACTCAGCAATCTGGAATTCAGTACGTAGTCACCGGGGGCGTGCTTCTGGTGGCGGCCAGCGTGGACGCCTTGTCACGTCGTCGATCATCGGCATCTGGTAGGTAGTCGAGAATCTCATGTCTTCATTTTCTGCTGCAACGCAAGACGAGGTGCGACGCCACAACCTGGCTCGTATCGTTCGCCGTCTGCACCTAAATGGTCCGGCGAGCCGGTCTGAACTAGTCGCCTTAACCGGCCTCAACCGCAGCACGGTTGGCGTGCTGATATCTGAATTGGTTGATGCTGGTCTAGCCACCGAAGGCGCTGGGTCGGCAGGAACTGTCGGCCGGCCGTCACTAGTGGTAGCCCTTGATCCGCTGTCGGCAGTGGTGGTGGCATTCGACCTTAGAGTCGAGCGGCTAATCGGGGCGGTAATCGGCGTTGGCGGTGAGGTACTTGCGCGCCGTGAGCTAAAGCACCGTCGTCAAAGTTTCGGGCCCCAGGTCGCGGTGAAGCAATTGGTCGCGATGACGGCCAGCCTGCTGGAGTCCGTGCCGGAGGGCGCCGCTTGGGTGGGCGCTGGTATTAGCGTGCCGGGCATTGTTGATCATGGGGACGGACTCGTGCGGGTGGCACCGAACCTAGGCTGGAATGATGCGCCACTTGGTGCCTTAGCCACCGCCGCGATGGCATCGGAATTCGGTGCGGGACCTCAGGTGCGGGTCGGCAATGACGCGGATTTGGGGGCGATGGCCGAGCATGTGCGGGGAGCCGGTGTCGGTAGTCAAAATCTGATCTACCTATCAGGTGAAGTCGGTATCGGTGGGGGCATCGTGATCGACGGGCGCCTGATGGCAGGTGCTGGTGGCTACGGTGGCGAGGTGGGCCATATGGTCATCAATCCGGCGGGCGAGCTTTGCCGCTGCGGGGCCCGCGGGTGTTGGGAGACCCAGATTGGTCGTGATGCGGTGCTGCGGGCGGCCGGCCGTGAGTTAGATGCTGCGGAAGTTCAGGACATCGTAATTGCTGCGCGAAGTGGCGACGATGCTGCGCTCGAGACAATGCGCACTGTCGGCGGGTGGTTGGGCTTGGGGATCGGGAATTTAGTGAACATCTTCAATCCCGAGGTGGTGGTACTGGGTGGGCACCTTCATCACTTGATCGCCGAGGTACCGGGGGCAACGGTTGATCGGGTTGGTTCATCACTTCGCGCGCCACGCGAACAGGTCAAGGTGATGGCACCTGAGCTAGCCGGCGATAGCACTCTCATCGGCGCTGGTGAACTTGCCTTTGCCGAGTTACTTGCCGACCCCCTCGGGATACTTGCCCGATCCGCCAGCCTCGTTGCTTCTTAGTCGGTGAGTGCTGTCATGCACTTAGCTGCTGGTGACCAAGCAATCACCTTAGATTTGAGCCTCGGTGGGCGCGCCACCTCTTGGCGTGTTGGCGATCTGGAACTCCTGGGTGCCCGCGATGACCAACTGATTTCGTACGGGATGTATCCGATGGCACCTTGGGCCGGTCGCTTGCGGAACAATCGATGTGAGATTGCTGGTGACGAACACGAGTTCCCGGCGAATTTCGGCCCGTGGGCAATTCACGGAACCTTGTATTTGAATCCGGTTGAGGTCGTTGAGCAAGCGGACTCCGAGGTGCTGCTGCGGTACCTAAGTGCGCCACCCTTTCATTGCACAATTGAAATCCGGTGGCGCCTAAGTGCGAGCAGCCTGCAAACCACGCTGCAGGTCAGCACCAATGACGAAAGCTTGCCCGCAGTTGTGGGCTGGCATCCTTGGTTCAACCGGCAACTAGCCCATGGAGCGCCCGCTCAATGGGACTTGCCGGATGCGCGAATGGCCATACGTGGTGGTGACTACCTACCAAATGGGCAGTTAGTTGATCTAGTGGAACAGACGCCTGCCGTGGACGATGCCTTCTTTGTGGCTGGGTGCGCAGCCACCTTGCGCTGGCCCGGTGCACTACGCCTTGACGTCGTCAACACTCATCCATGGTTTGTCATCTATGACGAACCCGAGTCCTATGTATTGCTCGAGCCGCAGACCGGCCCGCCTAACGGTAGTAATACTCCAATTGTCGGTGAACGCATCACCGCACGTGTTGGGCAACCACTCACCATGGTTACCGATTGGTTCGTTACCCGTGAGCAGCCGGTGGATCAAGGCTGATCGTCTGGCCGGTTGTTGCCGACGTCCGGGCCGCGTCCAAAACTCTAAGGTTCGCGATGGCATCGTCAAGAAGTACCGGTGGCGGAGCGGAGTTGGTGAGTGTTTCGTAGACGCCGGTGTAGAAGGTGCCCCAGCGCCCGGTCGCATACGGCAGCTCGGAGTCAAGGGTTGTGACTTCGTCCAACGCCACCCGGATCAAGGCCACCGAATTAGGTGGCTCAACCCCCCAGCCAGCATCGGCGGGGGTGCTACCGCTTCGCAGTGCTGTCTCCTGAGTGTCGTATTCACGAAGTAGCATCCCGCCGCCTGTTCCGAGGACATTAAAGCGGGGCTCGGTAAAAGCCGCGAGCATGCTTCCGGTGAGGTAACTGACGGCATCGTCAAGGTGCGTGAGCAAGATCAGCATGTCATCGTCAGCAGCACCAGAAATGCGAACAGAACGCGTGATGGCGCTAACGCGCACCACCGGGCCGAGCAATTGGATGGCCTGATCGACAAGGTGCGCACCGAAGTCGAGCAATACCCCGCCGCTGACACTTGGGTCGGCAAGTTCTCGCCAGCCCCCCTTGGGCACCGTCCGAAAACGGTCGAAGTGCGATTCGAAGCGGTGAATTCGTCCGATGGATTCCTTGGCGTCGAGAATCGTCAAGAACTCCGAATCCCACCGCCGGTTCTGGAACGGGAAAACATGTTTGCCGGCCGCCTGGGCGGCAGCGCGGATGGCATTGGCATCCGCGGCGGTAGCGGCCAGCGGTTTGTCGACCACGGCCGGCAGCCCATGCTCAAGGGCGGCTATGGTGAAGGGCAGGTGGGTCAGGTTTGCCCCGGCCACCACCACGAGGTCGAAATCACCAGCTCGAGCCCAAATCGCCGCGGCCGAATCCACGATTTCGGCAGCCGGAAGGTCCGCGGCCGCCTGCTCGCGCCGCTCGGCGTCGGCGGTCAAGATCGCGGTGATCTCTAGCCCAGTCGTGGCTTCGATCAACGGGCGATGAAAGTGGCGGCCGGCCAGGCCATAGCCGAGCAGTGCGATTTTCAGTTCAGTTGCCATCCGGCTAGTAAAGCACCTTTGCTATCAGCATGGTTTCGGGCACTTTGGTCTCGGGCACTTTGGTGGCAGACCAATTGTCGAAAGATCCGAATCCGACATTCCTCGTGAAATATCTGATTTTTCCGGAAAGTTCCGCCACACTTGCCCAAGTCGCCCCCCCCCGGGCGGCCGGCCACTAGGCCGTCGAAGAGCCCGCGTGACAGCCCCCCAGCTACGCGGGCTTTTCATTGCCTTCGCCAAACCCCGACGTGCAGGCGATTGTTCTAGCAAGGGTTGGGGTTCAAGTCGGTTTGGGAGTTCGGGGCTAGCCCCGACAATTGAGGTTTAACTGATTGGTTACTTGCGGTGCGACGGGATTCGTGTTCCACTGGAATCACAGTGAAATTGGTTGCGGGTTTTAGCGACAGGGAGAAACCAGATGACGAATATTGACGTTTCAGCGCCCGTTAGTGCGGCTCCGACGACGCGGCTAGCCCTGGGCGTTGGTTGGGTGCGGCCCGGCGCCGGCGCTATCGGCGGCGCGGTAAACCCCGCTGCAAATGAAAACTATGGGTTCCATGGCACTTATTGCTTTGCGGGTAGTGCCGAGTAGTTAAACATTCGGCTCAAAAGACGAGGGTGACCTCGGGAATCAGTCAAGGCGAAGTCCTACCAGTTCAACGCCGAAAAGCTCCGCGCCTGCTGCCTGGCTGGTCCGCGAATCGGGTTGGGCGGGCCAGATGAGGCGGTCATCTGGCAAGATCACCAGATGATCTTCACCTCGAGAAACCCGGCTGACTTCAACGAAATCATTGCTACCTTTCCGCTGGCGAGTGCCGCTGAGGTGAGCGAAAACTGCCGCGTGGCCCACGATGCCCAGCCCGGTTGGGCGCGGGTACCCGCACCGGCGCGCGGTCGCGTCATTGCCCAGGTCGGGCGCCTGGTGGAGGCGAATAAGGACGCCCTCGCGACACTAGTGTCACGGGAGATTGGCAAGGTCTACGCGGAGGCGCTCGGCGAGGTGCAGGAGGTAATCGACACCTGCGACTTCTTCCTAGGTGAAGGCCGCCGCATGTATGGGCAGACCATCCCAAGTGAGATGCCGGACAAACAACTGTTTACCTTCCGCAATCCGGTGGGTGCGGTGATGATCATTACAGCGGCAAACTTCCCGGCGGCCGTCCCGTCCTGGTATTTCATTCCCGCGCTACTTACCGGCAACTCGGTGGTCTGGAAGCCCGCTGAGCATGCGGGCGCCATCGCCCTTGCCATTGCTGAACTCTTACATGCCGGCGGCGTGCCAAAGGAGGTGCTGCGCGTCGTTATCGCTGATGGTCCAACCACCTATGCGGGGCTCGAGTCGGCGCTGGCAGCCGGGGATGTCGACAAAGTTGGGTTCACCGGTTCGACGGCCGTCGGGCGCAAGCTGGGTGAGCTAGCGGGCCGGCACCTGCAAGCACCTTGCCTAGAACTCGGCGGCAAGAACCCGATGGTGGTGATGCCGGACGCGGACATCGACCTAGTTATTGAAGGTGCCTTATTCGCCGGGTTTGGCACCGCTGGCCAGCGGTGCACCTCACTTGGCACCCTCTGGTTGCATCGGTCGATTCACGACGCGGTACTCGCGCGCTACGCGCAAACCGTCTCAGTTGCCGCGGTCGGCGACCCATTTGCGCGCGTACTTTACGGGCCGATGATCGATGAGAAATACTTGGCCGACCATCTCTTACACCTGGAGATGATTCAGCCGCATCACAGTGTCTATGGCTCAACCGGGGTTGGCCGAATAACCGCCGATAACCCCCGTGCAGGTTTTGTCGGGGATCCAGCTTTGGGCTGGTTTGCCCACCCGGCCATCGTGGCCGGGGTGCGCCCCGGTGATGCGCTCTATGCCAACGAGACATTTGGCCCCCTTGTCGGAGTTGGTGTATTTGATTCGTTGGATGAAGCAATTGAGTTAGCCAACGGTCACGGATATGGCCTGTCAAGTGCGCTGTACTCGAATGACCCAACGACAATCTGGCGGTTTCGGCAAGGCATTAGTGCCGGGATGCTGTCAATTAACAATTCAACCTCGGGCGCAGAGGCCCACCTGCCATTTGGCGGAAATGGCAAGAGCGGCAACGGCTCCAGACAAAGCGGCATCTGGGTTCTTGATCAGTTCACCAGATGGCAGGCAATGAACTGGGATTACAGCGGTAAGTTACAAAAGGCGCAGATGGATGTAATAGATCTGCCACATGATCCTGATTTCAAAATCAGCTAGCCACGTGATGGGCAAACGTGCTCCCGATTCGGCCGATGTAGTTGTGGTCGGCGGCGGTGTCATGGGTGCGTCGGCGGCATTTCATCTTGCTGAGGCGGGAGTCGATGTCGTACTGGTCGAGCGTGGGGATCTTGCCGGGGGGTCGACCTCTAAGGCGGCTGGTGGCGTACGCGCAAATTTCTCCGATGAGCTAAATATCGCCCTCGGTAAGCGATCGCTGGAACTCTTCGCAGACTTCACCAGTAGGCCAGGTCAGCAGATCGACCTCCACCGGACCGGGTACCTCTTCGTTTTGACCAGCGCCGACGCGGTCGACGATTTCGAGCAGGCGGTTGCCCTACAGCAGCAATTGGGCGTGCGCGCGGAGCTAGTGGATCCGCGGCGGGCCAGCGAACTTTCACCGTATCTAGATACTTCGGGCGTACTAGCAGCCACTTGGTCACCTGATGATGGCCATTGCACCCCTGAGTCGGTGGTGCAGGGTTACGCGACGGGGGCGCGGCGCTTTGGCGCGCGCGTAATGAGCCACACTGAAGTCACGAATATTTTGGTCTCTGGCGGCGAGATCCATGCGGTGGAAACATCGGCCGGGTCAATAACTACTTCGTGTGTTATCAACTGTGCCGGAGCCTGGTCGCCGCAAATTGCAAACTTCGTGGGTTTGGATTTACCGGTCGTACCAATTCGCCGGCAACTGGTGGTAACCGAACCACTAGCAAATCCGATGCCAACCGCCTTCACCATTGACTATGGGACAACCTTCTATTGGCACCGCGAGGGGCCGGGGATATTAATGGGCTTCTCCGACCCAAGCACGAAACCGGGTTTCGATTGCACCGATGATCCGGCGTTCCTAGGTCAATTGGCCGAGTTGGCAAGTGTGCGAGCGCCGGCCTTGGTCGATGTTGGCATCAAGACGGGCTGGGCGGGGCTGTATGAAGTTACCCCAGATCACAATGCGCTCCTTGGGCAAAGTCATGAAGTCTCCCGGATGCTTTATGCAACCGGGTTCTCCGGGCACGGCTTCTTGCAGGGCCCGGCGGTAGGTGAGATCTTGCGCGACCTGTATCTAGGCCGGGCACCCTTCATTGATATCGCACCACTTGATGTTCGACGCTTTGCCAGCGGCGCACTTCGCCCCGAACGTAATGTCGTCTAATAGTCGCTAGCGCTGCAATTAGGCGCGCGACTCAAACATGCCAAGGAGGGCGGCGATCCCGAGAACTGATCTGGGTGAATACGCGGCCCGCCAGAGCCCGCCGTGATTTGCTCCCTGCGCGAACAACTCCATCGGATTACCCAATGGAGTGGCCGGATTCGCGGTGGCTGCCGGGTTGCGCAGATCGTGGACCAAGAGCGCGGCCATCAGTGCAGTAGACGTTGCCGGCTCGAAAACCTCAATGCCGAATTTGTCAGCACCGGCATAAGCCGCGGCCAGTGCCCGATTCTTGACCACCGATTGGGTGCGTGTGGCAGGCGCAAGGTTGATTGACACCGGAGTCCCCGATGATCGTGCCACCAATGCGCGCCACCGCTGCATTCGTTTGGCTAGTGCATAATTCGCGCCCTGTTGGGAGATCAGTGAGTCGTTGAGGCCGACTTCGGTTCCGTCGGCGGCGACAAGTGTCTGCGGGTAATTGGGTTCAAATTGCCTAAGGGTTCGAAGGGGAGCCTGCAGTAGCCCGCTCAACCCGCGGGAATCCCACCGGCGACGGGACTCAAGGACGGCATCAAGTGGCACCATGAAGGTGTCGGTGGGGGTGGCCAGATACGCGAGGGTGATGTCGTCGCGGCCCCCGAGAAGATCGGCAACCACCGCATCGGCGGCCATCGACAGCAGCACATGCGTAGCTCCGTCGGCGTATGCGTAGGTGCCGAGGACGAAGGGCTGCTCAATCTCAGCGATCCAGGTGCGCACTTCCGGAGTGCGGGTAAGTAAGTTCGCACCGGCGACATTCGCGATCGCGACATCGTCCTCGGGATGCACGAGCCCATCAATAACAAGTGGCGGATTGCCGGCAGCATCGAACTCAATCGGGACTCGAAGACGCCCCGCCGTACTGCGCGTGATGTCTATCAGTCGTTGCCAGATTGCGGGGCGTTGCAGGTCGATGGCGTGCACGGTGGCACCCCAGCGCAGTAGTGATCTGGTCGGGCCCATCTCGGCCCCGGCGCCAAGTAGCGCGATATCCACCCCGCGCAGATCAAGCCAGTCTGGGTTGTCGAGCATCAGGTGGATTGCCGACCCGAAACTCGGTTCGGCAATACCGCCGTCAACCCACTTGTCTACTTGGTCGCGCAGATGCCGTCCGAACAATCGCTTGCCTCGATACGGCACGGATAAATCCGAGTCCAATTGGGCGGTGCCCTGGATCTGAACAGCACCGAAGCCAGGTGCGGTGAACGCCCCCATGGCTGCATCGACACTTAGTTCCTGGCCGTCACGGCCAATGCGAAAGCGCCGGTGCGCGGACGCGAGGCCATCACTTGAGACCTGAAGCGCCGCATCAGGTGTTGTGGTGGCGGCCGCCACGATATCTCGGATTGGTCGAAGATATCCCGAGCGCCAATCCTTGGTGTGCTCAATGCGATCGGCAAGTTCGGGGGCGACCCCCCGCGCGCAGTCGGCGAAGATGGCCCGCCCGGTGGCTCCGGTACTGCGTTTGCCATCACCACCCGAAGGGAAGCAGACGCCGTCGGGAATATTGTCGCCTGAGTTTGCGGGCATCAGTGCAGAATACCTACTTGATGGACGAGCGTTGGCTTGGGTCACGATGTGGGTCAAGGTTGCCAAGCTCGGCTGCGATCTCAAGGGTAATGTCGACGTCAGCCATCGTGGTGCGAAAATTAGTAAAGCAAGGCCGCAACCAGACTTGGCCGTCGATGGTCGCGGGCGAGATGTAGACGCGCCCGTCCTGCTGCATTCGCGAGCAAAGGTCAAGATTGTGGGCATCTAAATCGGTGCAACCAGGCGGCACATGGCGAAACGGCACGATTGACAACTGCGGGGGCGCGGCCAGCACTTCGAATTCCGGGTGCCTTTCGGCCGCGCGATAAAGGTGTTGAGCCTGCTCGCAATTCTCTGCAATGGCGTCGCGGAAGGCGCGGGCACCGTGGACTCGAAGCGCCAGCCAGAGTTTCATGGCCCGTAGCGGCCTCGAATATTCGAGCGTGATGTCCACCGCATTCAATTCGTCGTCCTCATGCGGGATGTATGCCTCATCGTGGGCAAAGGTTCGGGCCAGGGTTTGGGCATCGCGCACCAGTACCGCACTGCAGGCCTTGGGAACGAACATCCACTTATGGGCATCGACGCTCACCGAGTCGGCGCGCTCCAGGCCGGCGAAAAGTGGGGCGGTTTTCGAAGCGCTGGCGGCCGGCAGCCCGTAGGCGCCGTCGATATGCAGCCAGATGCCGAATTCCTCGCAGATATCGGCAAGTGCGGCGATCGGATCCACTGAGCCGGTGAGGGTGGTGCCAGCGGTGGCGACGACAGCGACCGGTGTAACCCCGGCGGCTAGGTCGACTTCAATCGCAATGCGAAGTGCCGCAGGCTGCATCCGCCGCTGATCGTCAATGGGAATGTCGCGAACCGCGTCGCGTCCGAATCCGAGGAGTTCGGCAGCGCGGGTTATTGAGTAGTGGGCTTCAGCGGAGCAATAGATGGCCGGCCGGGTGCCGCTAAGGCCCTTGGTGCGAGTGCCTGGCAGTGCTCTTTCACGAGCTGCTGCTAACGCCGTGATATTGCTGATGGTGCCGCCACTGGTGAATGAACCCAACCGGGCTGGAAACCCCAAGAAGTCAGCGAGCCAGCCGATCGCCTGGGCTTCCAGGCGCGTTGCCGCACGGGCATCTAGGGCTAGGTTGATGTCGTAAGAGTGGGCTAGCAGATCGGCGAGGGCGCCAATTTCAAGGCCACTTGAGCCGATATATGCAAGGTAGCGAGGCCGGGATTGCGCCAGTGACGCATCAAGCACATCGCCGGCGGCATCGAGGCTTTCGATGACATCGCTGCCCTGCTCGGGCAGGGGCTTGCGCAATTCAGCAATTAGGCCGTCGCTGATTTCGGTTTCAGACTCACGGGGGTTGTCGAAGTCTTGCCAAGCATGGGCGACGAGGGCGGCCGCGTGGTTCAGTGCTGCTTGGCGATTCACCCCGAGGGAGAGCGAATCCTTCATCGCTCGAGCAATTGCTTGCGGTAGGGCGCTAACTCAGCGGTTCGGTCTACACCGACGACCCCGACCAAGCCGGTGTCATCGGAATACTCGAAGATGCAGGCCTCGTCGGCCGAGCCCTCAACCAGCTGGCTTGAGGTAGCAATCCCGGGCATCCCGAAAGACTGGATTTTATGGTGGTATTGGTCTGACCAAAATGCGGGCATTGCCGAAAAAGGCCCTTGGTCGGGTTGCTCACCGCGTAGGAGCGCCGCGAGCGAGGCACCGGCGCGACGGCCGGTCTCGGTTGGGATGTTCCAGTGCTCGATGCGTCGCGGGATATTGCCGAAGAGCGAGTTGGGATGCCGCGCTACATCGCCCACTGCAACGATCGGAACTTCAAAGTCGACAACCATCCCTTGGTCGACAAGAACACCGTCGGTGAGATCAAGGCCATTGCCTTCGAGCCACTCCACATTGCAGACCGAGCCGACGGCCTCGACGACAACCGATGCTGGTAGTTCAGTGCCATCATCTAGGAGCACCGAAGTGACTTGATCGCCACCGAGAAACTCTTGGACCGTGCGTCCAAGGTGGAAGTCCACCCCGTGCTTCAGGTGGCGTGCACGCATGCCCAGCCCAAGCTCAGCGCCCAGTGGCCGGATCATCGGCTGTTCGTCGATGGCCACGACATGTACTTCGCTGCCCAGCCCGCGCGCGGTGGCTGCAACCTCGCAGCCGATGAAGCCGGCGCCCATGATGACCGCGGATCGACCAGGCGCTAGATAGTCGCGCACGCTCATTGCGTCATGGGCTGTGCGAAGAACGTGCCGACCGGCTTCGGGCCCGGGTATCGGCAGGCGACGCGGCCGAATCCCGGATGCAATTACCAGGCCGTCGAAGGCCAATTGGGTGCCGTCGGCCAAGGTGAGTGTCCGTGCCGCGAGGTGGCTGCTGACCACCGGCGACCCTAACTGCCAGTTAACATCAGCAACCGATGGCTTGCGCCGGAATTCCAATTCAGCGGCGTGCACCCCTGCGGAGAGCGCCTCCTTGGAAAGTGGCGGACGGTTGTACGGCATTGACGGTTCATCACCGACGACGGTGATGACACCTTCGAAACCGGCAGCACGAAGTGACTCGGCGGCTCGTAGACCGCCAAGTCCTGCGCCAACTACGACAACCGATGCAGCCACTTGGTTCGATACCTACCTATTCGACCGTGATCGCTTGCATGGGGCAGACATCCGCGGCACTTTCGATATCTGCGCGCCGTGACTCGTCGGCCTCTTTGACGTACTCGAGTTGCCCGTCATCATTTAAGGCGAAGACATCGTCGGCCTCGAAGCAGCACTGCCCATAATGCTGGCACTTGTCCATATCAACGGTGATTGTTACCACGTCTACTCCTCTTCGATTCGGGATGGATACAGATCCTTTGACGGTGTTCGGATACCACGGAACTCCCAGTCGCCACCTAGGGCGGTGGAAACTACTTCTTCGCTCTCACTTGGCTGCGCACCGACATCGGTTCGAATCGGGGTTGGGCCTTCGACAATGTGGTTGCGCAGAATCCCCAGCCCCTCGACCTCCACCTCCACAATATCTCCGGGTTGGACCGGCCGGGAGAACGCCGGAGTGCCGGAGAAGAGCAGGTCGCCGGGCACCAAGGTGATGGTCCGGGCAATGTCAGCAACGAGGTAATGCATATCCCATTCCATCTCGTCGGTGGTGGAGGATTGCTTCACCTGACCGTTGACTCGAGTCTGAATCTCCTTGCCGTGAAAATCCCAATCGGTCACCACGCCGGGGCCGACTGGCGCCAAAGTGTCGCTACCTTTGACACGAAGCATTGATCCGGCGTCGGTATCACGGAAGTCATGCAACCCGTAGTCATTACCGATGGTGTAGCCGGCGATGTAGTCACGAGCCTCACCCGGTGAGACATTGCGGCAGGTGCGCCCGATCACAATGACGATCTCGCCTTCATAATTGAGCCACTTGCAACCGCGCGGCCGCACCACGCCCGCATCATGAGAGTTCAGTGCGGTGATTGGCTTATGGAAATAGGTAGGGGCCGGCGGTAGTTTTGTCAGGAACTCATCAGTTCGGGACGCGTAGTTGAGGTGCACTGCAATAATTTTTGACGGTTCGGTCGGAGGCAGGTGAATCGCGCCGGCGACCGCGGTGATGCGCCCGTCACCGGCGACGAGCTCATCGCCATGGCGTTCAACCGCGGTCGGGTAACCATCGAGCAGGATCCGGCGAAACTCACTCATGCCGCAGCACCCGCCCTGGTCCAACCGGTTGCAGGGCGGTCAAACCAAATATGGACTTGGCCGGTGCCGATCGAATTCTCATATTCGCTAAACAGCCGACCCGGCGCCACGACGTCACTCTCGCCCATTGCGGCGATCATCATTAAATAGTGGGCGAACTTGCCCTCGGGCCGGTACTGCATGTAATCAGGCATGGTTGCAAGTACCTGAGCATGATCGCCATTCTCAAACCACGCTATGCGATCTAGGTCGGCGGCATAGGCCTCCGGGGTGAAGATATGCGATGGATCGCTGGCTTCGTGCGCGCGTAATTCACGCAGCGGCCAGAAAGTGTGCGAGAGCGCACCTGATGCGATTAGCAGCACCTTGCGGTCGGTCTCACGAATCGCTTGACCAAGGGCCCGCCCGGCATTCAGGAAATCCTGAGTATCGCCAGTTTGTGCAACACTTAGTGAAATCCAACGCTTGTCTGGCAGGCCGTCACCGAGAAACTTCCAGAGGTTCACGGTTGCGTAGTAAAGAGGTAGATAGTGGTCTTCGTTTGCGGTGATCCAGGTGCCGTTTTCTTCACCACGGGCCGCGATTGCCTTAGCAAGCTCAGGGTCCCCCTGCCAGTCGTACGGGATTCGGCACATGCCGCGCGGCAACTCTTCGGCGGTAAATAGCCCGGAACGGCGATCTTGGGCGCTCACGACGAATTCGACCGTGGTGAACCAGTGCGAATCCAGTACCACCACGGTGTCGTAGTCGAGAGTCTCGAAGACCTCTTTCCGTAATTTCTCCAACCCCGGTACGAGGGAGATCTCCTTGCCTTCATTGAGTTCGCGGCGCGCCGCTGGTGGCATCATGATGGTTGGTACATGCGCAAGAATACCTGCGCCTACAACTTCACCCATTGCGATTTCCTCTACTTCCATCCGGTTGGTGCATAGACGGTGTTCTTCACATCGGCGTAGAAATCAAATGACCAAGTTCCGCCTTCGCGGCCAACTCCGGATTTTCGTGACCCCCCAAATGGCGCTTGCAGATCACGAACGAAGAAACAATTGACCCAGATGGTGCCGGCCACCAGAAACTTGGTGAACGCTTCGGCGCGTTCGCGATTACCGGTAACCACTACCGCTGCCAAGCCGAACTCGGTGCCGTTGGCTAGCGCTAGGCCTTCCGTGTCGGTATCAAAAGTTTGCATCGTGAGAACCGGACCGAAAACCTCAGCGGTCAGAATCTCGCTGCCAGCCTTGGCATCCGTCACCAACGTGGGACGGTAGTAAAGACCGCCGAGTTCGGCGTTGCGTTCGCCACCGAAGGCAATCGTTGCTCCATCGGAGCGGGCGCGCTGGACGAAACCGTCAATGCGGTCAACATGCTCGGCGTGAATATTCGGACCGATTTGTGATTCTTCAGCACGGGGGTCACCCTGCTTTAGCAAGGCTGCTCGTTCGGCAAACTTCTTCGCGAACTCCTCGGCAACACTTGATTGCACCAGCAACCGGGTACCGGCAAGGCAGACTTGCCCGGCGTTGTCGTACTGATCGACGGCCAAAGTGGCTGCAAGGTCAAGATCGGCATCATCGAGGACGATGGTCGGGCTCTTACCCCCGAGTTCGAATGAGCAGGGGGTGAGGTTATCGGCGGCGGCACGAGCAACCAGTTTCGCGGTCGGCACCGATCCGGTGAATGAGATTCGGGAGATACCCGGATGCGCGACAAGCGCGGCTCCGGCCTCCTCGCCGAGCCCCTGCACGACATTGAAAACGCCAGCCGGTAATCCGGCTTGGGCCGTTAAGTCGGCAAACAGCGATGCAGTTAGTGGAGTCCATTCGGCCGGCTTGAGAATCACGGTGTCGCCTGCTGCGAGAGCCGGCGCGATCTTCCAGGTTGCGAGCATGAGCGGTGCGTTCCACGGGGTGATGAGTGCTGCCACCCCGGATGGATCCCAACTCACGACATTGGTGTGATCGCGTGTTATGAAGTTTGGGTGGTGTAGCTCATTGATCGCCCAGTCAGCGAAGAAACGCAAGTTGTGCACGACGCGGGGCATCACACCACGACGGTGCGAGCGAAGCAAGGAGCCGTTATCGGCGGTTTCGACCTGCGCAAGTTGCTCAATATTGGCTTCTACTAGGTCGGCAATTCGATGAATGATCACGCCGCGCTCATGCGGGCCCAGTGCTGCCCAGGCCGGGAAAGCGGCCCGTGCGGCCACCACGGCGGCATCGACCTCGGCCTTGCCGCCGCGGGCGATCTCGCCCAGCAGCGCTCCATCAATGGGGGAGGTGTCGGTGAAGGTCGTGGGCGAGGCCAACCTTGAGCCACCGATCCAGTGCCGGGTGTCAACCGCAACACCGGCAACATTCGTGGTGGTCATTGTGGCCCTTCGGTAAAAGGTTAGATTAGATCGTTCGGACCCTAACGGAAAAAGTCTGGAATCACCAGACGAATGGAACCTTTATTCCACGGCCCCCAACTATTCGGTGGCGCGGGTCAAATCTCGCAGCATTTGCGCGGCCTGCGGGAGGTCTGCGGCGGTGATATGCCGGGTGATATTGCGCTCCTCTTGATTGAATTCGGGGAAGAGCTTCTTCATTAGCCGGCGGCCACTTGAGGTCAGGCTCACCAGTACCAGCCGACCATCGGCCGGCGAGCGTTCGCGGGTCAAGAATCCGCGGCCCTCAAGGGTGGTCAGCACCCCGCTCAGGGTGGCTTTGGAGAAACCCCCTTCGGCGGCGATCCCCCGGGTCTCAATCGGCTCCCAAATCCAGACCACCCAAAGGACCACGAATGCCGTCCAGGTCAGGTCCGATTTAGCAAGAACCGTGCGTTCGAGGTGGTTTCGGACCGCATTTGCCGCCCTGAACAGGTTCGAGGTGACGGCCATGGCCTCATAGTCAAGTTCGAGGCCCCCGAGCCGGGCGGCGACTTCACCCTCGGTCTCATTTAACGTGTGCTGGCCGGCCATGTGCCTACTCTCTCAAGATTTGGGCTAATCGGATACTCGTTCGGGAGCGAAAGTTAACTAAGAGTTCCCATCCCCGCGATTCAGAGGCTACGCTGTGCCGATAATTCGGGCCCGAACGATTACTGGTCATCGTCAATGGAGGATTCATGAGTACGAAAACAGACATCACGCTGGCCGACCTGGATCTATTCGCCGATGGCGCCCCTTGGGAGGTGTTCGATGAGTTGCGCGCCGAAGACCCCGTGCACTGGAATGTCGAAGAGGTGCCCAATCACGGGTTCTGGTCCGTCATGGCATATCGCGACATCGTCGAAGTGCTGCGCGACACCGACACCTACTCAAGTGAGATCGGTGCGGTCAGCCTCGAAGAACTCGATGAACGCCAGATGGATATCCGCCGCTCCATGCTTGAGACCGATGGTGAGCGACATCGTGCACTGCGCAAATTGCTGCAACCTGAGTTCACCCCGCGGGCACTTGCTGACTACGAGACCTTTCTTCGTGGCCTGACGGCGACCACCCTGGACAACGCCCTACCCCAAGGCGAGTTTGACTTCGTCGCTGAAGTCGCGGCTGACTTTCCGATTCGGGTGCTCGCACAAATGCTTGACGTCCCGGAGGCGGATATCCCACAGCTCATCAAGTGGGGTAACCGCATGGTTGGTAACACTGATCCTGAGCACGCCGATGTTCTGGCAAATAGCGAGGAGAGCGATCAGTACAAGGATCTACCCTTCCGCTCGCCGGCAGCCCTTGAGGTTTTCAATTACGGGTTCGAGCTTGCGGCCAAGCGCAAGGGCGGCAACGGCACCGATCTAGTGTCAAAGTTGGTGAACCAGGTACCAAGTGACGGCATCCCCCTCGATGACCGTGATTTCCGGAATTTCTTCCTACTCTTGGTCATAGCTGGTAACGAGACAACGCGGCACACGATCACGCACACCATGCGCAATCTCATGGACAATCCACAGGCCGTGGCCTTGCTGAGGGAAAACCCAGACTTAATCCCGTGGGCCGTTGAAGAGTTCCTGCGCTACGCCAGTCCGATCTACCACTTCCGGCGCACGGCGCGCCGTGACGCCGTACTCGGCGGTAAGAACATCAAGGCCGGTGACAAAGTTGTGGTCTGGTTCGGGTCCGGTAATCGCGACAGCACAATGTTCGATGATCCGTACAAATTTGACGTCACTCGCAACCCGAATGAGCACATGACATTTGGTCGCGGCGGCCCGCATATGTGCCTGGGCAATTCACTTGCCCGCATTGAGATTCAGATCATGTTCGAGGATCTGTTAAGCCGCCCCTACAACATCGAGTACAACGGCGAGATCGAGTATCTGCGCTCGAACTTGGTGCACGGCATCAAGCGGTTCCCGGTTAAGGCGGTCCCTCGCTAACGGGCAGCTACCTGATCTAGGAACGCGTCGACGAGGGCGTGCGCTCGGATGCGGGCGCGCCCTTCCTCGGCCGCGGTGAATGCCAGCAGCACATCGGGGTCCTGGCCGTCGGCTTCGACCAGCGGGCGGCCGTCATTGCCGAACCACCCGGCCAAGGTTGGGGCGGTGAGTTCAGGGTGAAACTGCACCGCGAGATTGCGGCGCAGGGTAAATGCCTGTGAGGCCGATGGCGTGCGGGCGATCTCGATCGCACCCGGTGGCACCTGCCAACGGTCATAGTGAAACTGAAACCAGGGCCCTGGTGCGATCAACCCTGGATTATCGCTCCAGATGTGGGTCCACCCGATCTCCGCCCGCGGGGCCCGCCCCACCTGACCTCCGTGTGCGCGAGCAAGGAGTTGGCCACCGAAGCAAATACCAAGTACCGGCACCCCGGCGGCATCAGCCTTACGGAGCCATTGCAACTCCGGCAAGAGCCATTCGCCGATGGTGTCATCGTCCCAGGCACCCCACGGTGACCCCATGGGCACCAACGCATCGAAGTCGGCCGGGTCGGGGAAGTCATAGGGCTGGTTCGGTTCGTAATAATCATGGGGCTGCACGACCAGTGCCTCAGCAATGTCGTAGCCCCGGGCCGCGAATTGCTCAGCAACCGGCCCGGGCGGGCTCACATGGTCATGTGCCAGCAGCAGCACCCGCACTTCTTGCCCCTTTACTAGTTCGCCTGGGTTTTTGGCCTATCTTTGGTCTTGACTATCCAACGAGGGATCAGACGCCATAGTATCCACGAGATCGTTGGGGTCCGAACGAGTTTCGCGAGAATAGGAAATCACATGCAGCAAGATCTTGCAGATGTTCGCCGCGAGTTGGAGACCCAGGGCGTCGACATCCTGCGGCTCATCTGGCCAGATGTCTTGGGCCTGACTAGATCCAAGGACATCGCGGTCTCGCAACTTGAGCGCGCGGCCGGGCACGGCCCGGCCTTCTGTCAGGCCACTTGGACCACCACGACCCGCGGCGATGTTCTCGATGGTCACGGCAGTCTGCAGGACGGACTATCCGACATGGTTTCCCGCCTCGACACCTCGACGATCAGGTCGTTGCCCTGGGAGCCGGGGGTTGCCTACGCGATCGCTGACATCGATGAGCCGGACGGCACTCCGAATGAGATCTCCCCGCGCGCGGTGCTGCGACGGGTAGTCGAGGAGTACAAGGCACTTGGGCTCTTGCCCGTCGTTGGTCCTGAGCTTGAGTTCTACTTTGCGCACCGACCAAATGGTCAATGGGAGCGGGTAATCAACAAGACCGGACGCGTCTACCAAACCGGCTCGCTAGTGGATCCGGACGGTTCCTTCTTACATCTGCTGCGCATGATCGATCGGCTAAATATCGGCGCCTTCGCCGGTAACCACGAGTTTTGCCCTTCGCAGTATGAGATCAACCTCTGGCACGGTGACGCCCTCGACGCGGCGGATCGCACTTTCTTGTTCAAGACCGCCGTGAAAGATGTTTCTAGTCGACGCGGAATCATGAGCACCTTCATCGGAAAGCCCTTTGCGGATGAAGGTGGCAGCGGCTTCCACCTGCACTTTTCGGTGACCGATGTCGACGACACGAACATGATGCGCGACCCAGATGGCGAGTTATCCCTGATCGCAAAACGCATGATGGCCGGGGTGCTCGAGCATGCTCCTGCGCTGGTGGCATTTTGTAACCCGACCATTAACGCTTACAAGCGACTTGGGCCTGACACCATGGCCCCGTATCGCGCAAACTGGGGTTACGACAATCGCACCACCTTCGTCAGAATCCCACCCGAGCACGGCGCTGGATCACGCATTGAGATTCGGATCGGTGATGGAGCCGCGAACCCTTATGTGATGATTGCCGCGATTTTGGCAGCTGCTCTCGATGGGCTCTCGCGACAACTTGTTTGCCCGCCGCATTCGCAGGGCTGGTCTTACACCGACGAGAGTCGCCCTGTGCTGCCGATGTCGCTGACTGCTGCGCTAGATGCCATGCGGGCCGACACCTTCCTCGTGGGCATCCTCGGGGAGCCGTTCGTGCAGGCCTTCGAGACGCTAAAGCGCGATGAGGTGCGGCGTTATGAGGAGGCGGTCGACGACCCGAGTACCCGAGACGTCACGCAATGGGAACTCGACGAGTACCTAGAGGATTTCTGAGCAACCTCGCGCCCTCGGCTGGTTGGTCCGACGGTTGTTAGTTACGATCATGGGCCGTAGGGCAATTACCCAGATGCCTCGTTGGTAACGCAGTGGGAGATGAACAAAGACTTTGGATACTTCTAATAGATACATCCTGACAATCAAGTGCCCAGATCAGGCTGGCATCATTCATCGCGTTGCCGGCGCTTTACTTGAGGTTGATGGCAATGTGCTCGAGCAGGCGCAGTTCACCGATGAGGACTCGGCTGTGTTTTGCATGCGCACCAAGTTTGAATCGCCAGTAGCAGACCTTGATGCGGTGCGCACGGTGGTGACTTCGCGGGTGATGAGCCTGGGCCCGGAGTTGACTTTGCGCCATGAGGCTGAGCATCGTCGGGCGATGATCTTGGTATCAAAGCATGATCACTGCCTGCTAGACCTGCTTTACCGATTCGGAAACGGCGAAATGCCGATCGATATCCCGGTCATCGTCTCGAATCATGACGACTGCCGTGAGATCGCCAATAGGTACCAGATCCCTTACTTCCACCTGCCGGTGCATCCCGATAACAAGGTGGAGCAGGAGGCACGGGTACTTGAACTAATCGAAGAGTACTCAATCGACGTAGTTGTGCTCGCGCGCTACATGCAGGTGCTTTCGAGTGACTTCTGCGAGAAACTTGCCGGCCGAGTAATCAACATTCATCATTCTTTCCTACCTGGATTCAAAGGCGCGCGTCCTTATCAGCGAGCACACGAGCGCGGGGTTAAGTTGATCGGTGCCACCGCGCACTTCGTCACCGGTGATCTAGACGAGGGCCCGATCATCGAACAGAGCGTCGAGCGGGTCAATCATGCGCATACCGCTTCAGACCTTGTGGAGATCGGACGCGACGTCGAGCGCGTCGTGCTCTCCAGAGCGGTGCGCCTATTCGCTGAAGACCGCATAATTCTGACCGGCCAGCGCACCGTGGTTTTTGCCTAGGACGTTAGGTCAGTAACTCGCTTCATAACCTCGGTGCAGAACTTCGAGTGCTCGGATCGTTCATCAATGAATATTGATGGCTTAATACAAAAAGTCGTAAATCCCATTTCAAGGTGATTGGGTATGCCGGAGAGGGCCTCTGGCAGCGGTGCCACACTGTTTGCATCCGGAAACTCAACCCGGGTACCGCAGACCATCTCGATCTCGTCAAATGTTCGACCGGCGGCTGTGAGCCCGTTGCGCAACTTGGCAACATCTTCGGCCTTGGGTAGGCCCAACGGGTGGTAGCCGCTGCCGTACTTCACGATACGGCGAAGCACCGGATCATTGAGACTCTCGCCGCCGAACCACATGCTGGGCCCGGCTGGCCGGTAGGGCTTCGGGTCTAGGTAGACGTCATCGAATTGGAAATACTGCCCATGGAAAGACGCCGGTGATTTTGCCCAAACCTGCTGCCAAATCTCGAGGTCTTCATCAAGGATGGCGCCACGCTTTTCAAAGGGCACGCCGAGTGCGGCATATTCATCGCGGTGCCAGCTAACGGTGGGCTGAATAACCAAGCGACCTTCGCTGAGAAGATCCAAGGTAGCCAGATCCTTGGCCAAAATAAGTGGATGGCGCAGCGGTGCGATCAGGGCAATTGCCCCTAGACGCAAATGTGTTGTTGCGGCGGCTATCGCGGCCAGCAGTAGCAACGAGGAGGGCCAGGGTGTTGCTGGATCTTGATTACCGGGCATTGCGTAGTCGCGCGGGTTCGCCATGCGACCTTGATCGCCGGCGGTTGGCCCGAGTAAGACGTGGTCACTGATCATCACCATGTCAAACCCGGCGTCTTCGGCTTCTTGGGCCATTCGAACTATCCCGCGCAGATCCCGCGGGTCGGTCATCGTCCAGTTCTCGGTGAGCACGCTCACCATCCGTGGCGCAGGCATGCGGCTCAAACGGGTTTCGACATGTCATCGAGGAGGGTGCCGCCGGCAAATGTGACCCCGACCTCGCGGTAATACCCGGCGATGATTTCGTCAACGGGGAGCAGCGCCCCTGGTTCATCCCAGGGGGAGTCAAAGAGCGTGAGCTCGGCATCCCCGACCCAGGGGGTGCCGAGATCTGCGTCGACGCCACCCATGGTGGCAATCTGCAGTAGTGACATCCCGGCCCCCGGAGTAATTGACGGCATATATCTGTGGTGCACCATCGGATGGCCATTGACAAATCCATTTGTCGGGCTGGGCTCGCGCAATGTGACTCTTGCCGTTGCGAGTCGGTGGTCATACGCGGCGAGGGTGGCACCGAAGGTGCCACCGGGAGCGACCCGTGGTGCGGCCTTGCCGTGGTTCATAGCGCGGGTGACATGCATGCTGCCAAGTTTCTTCGGGTAGCCCTGGAACCAGCCGCGACCAATAGCAAAGTCGGTGGTCACCCAGATCAGGACGCAGCGACTGTAGGTGACCCCTTTATAAACGCAGCGAACGACGGCAAAAGTCTCCAGATATTGCGCACGAGCCGGATCTAGGAGTTCCGCGCCGCCGGTGCTGCAGGATTGCCAGTCGGCCCAAATGAATGCGACGGCACCTGGATCCTCGGGGGCCAGATCTAACTCCGGTGGGAGTAGAGCGCGCACGTTTGCCGGGTCGGTTCGATATTCGACCGTGAGCAAAGTTCCGGAGTAGAACCACGGCATGGGCGGGATCAAGGCGGAGCGCCCTGACGGGGAGTATGGCGGCAAGAATCCAGATGTATCGGTCACGGGCTTAGGCTAGCGGATACCGTTTGCTACCGAATGATTATCCGGGCCCGCGAAGATCGGTGAGCTACGAATTGAGGGCAATCGTCCGGCACTAATGTTCGGTGTGTGGTCAAGCCCCAACCGGTCGATGCATCCCTTCCCGCAGCAGGCAAGCGAATTCGCCTAAACCGTGACGTGATCTGCGAGGCGGCAGCGAAGTTGCTGGCCGAGACGGACGCCGCAACTTTTAGTGTGCGGGCACTTGGTGAGCGCCTAGGGGTAGACGCCACCGCCTTCTACCGGCATTTTGCCGACAAGGACGATCTCCTGCGCGAACTCGGCGACCGCTCACTGGCCCCGGCGACTCGGGGATTCGATCCCACCGACGACCCGCGTGATGACATCCGCCGAATGTGCTTGGGGCTGCGGCGCACCCTGCTGCGCAACCAAGTCGGCCTAAGTATCACCTCCCTTGGCCCAACCCGTCGTGCGAACGAACTTAAGATCACGGAAGTTCTCCTTGATGCGCTACTTCGCGCTGGGCTTGAAACTGAGCGGGCGGCCATCGTGTATCACGTTTTCATTGAGTACACCGTGGGGTCGGCGACTCTTGATGCACCGCTGGCGGCAAAGGGTGCGCAGCGCGGAGCTACCTACCGCAGGTGGCGGGCTGACTATCGACAGCTTGCACCGGGTGAGTACCCGGCGATTAATTCAGCGTATCGATCCCTTTACCCGTCAAGTGATCAGGTTTTCGAGGCCGGCCTCGGTGCCCTGGTCGAAACATTGGTGCCGCCGCCCGCCGGGCCTCGGTGAGTGCGATTACCCGGCCCCGGAAGCGATGAAGGCTGCGTAGCTGACCTCCCGCAAGTGGACTCCACGGTCAAGGATTCGGTTCATTTTCCATGCCCTAGCCGCCTCGCCATTTCGTGGGAATTCCAGAAAGGTTGCGTCGAGTACTTGCTTTCGCGCGGATTCGGTGTTCCCATTGGGTGTGTGCCCATTGGGGCAGTGGGTCATCCTCTTTCCGGTAACCCTCTGCTAGCTAAAGCTTCGTTGAATAGGCAGTGTTGAGTGGTGAGTTGTTGCAAGAAAATCTGCGATTTTCTTGCAACAACTCACCACTCAACGGAAGAAAGCTACAACTAAGGGAATGGAGATTTCATGTCGAAGAGTGAAGTTAGTGCCCCGGTTAGTTCGGCGGCCTGTGATCGGTTGGCACTTGGTGTTGGTTGGGTGCGCCCGGGTGGGTCGCGTATCGGTGGCACCCTAAACCCCTCTTCTTCACCCCTAGCTGCGGGTGTGTGTGGTTGCTATTGTTTTGAGGGTAATGACGAGTAAGTAAAAGAGTTGTTGAAATTCACGACTAAGGGAATGGAGATTACATGTCGAAGAGTGAAGTTAGTGCCCCGGTTAGTTCGGTGGCCAGTGATCGGTTGGCACTTGGTGTTGGTTGGGTGCGCCCGGGTGGGTCGCGTATCGGTGGCACCCTAAACCCCTCTTCTTCACCCCTAGCTACGGGTGTGTGTGGTTGCTATTGTTTTGAGGGTAATGACGAGTAAGTAAAAGAGTTGTTGAAATTCACAATTAAGGGAATGAAGATTACATGTCGAAGAGTGAAGTTAGTGCCCCGGTTAGTTCGGTGGCCTGTGATCGGTTGGCACTTGGTGTTGGTTGGGTGCGCCCGGGTGCGGGTGGTATCGGTGGCACCCTAAACCCCTCTGTTGCTTGCACTTGGGGTGTTGGTACTTTCGGCTGGTGCTTTGAGGGTAATGAAGAGTAGCACCGTTTCCTACCACTAGGTGGGGTGTTTAAACCCCGTTGCTGGCCCCTGACCGCTCGCGGCCCGGGGCCAGTTGTTTGCCGTAGTGAACTCGAACACCCCAGGTGGTCTAAGTGCTGGCCAGGTGTCACTGGTAGCGGGGGTAACGGGGAAAGTGCCTGGCACCTTGATACCGGGTAACGCGGTGAATATCTCGTACTGTCCAACTGTGGGGGTGTGCTGGGTTGCCCTCCTAGTTACAGCCCCTAACTTGGGAGCCGGGCTAAGGCCAGCGGGCAGGAGCTTTGATCCCCATCCCGGGCGGCGGGTGGGTTTAGGTTGTTTAACCCGTCTTCGGCTAGATCGCTAAAGGCGCGGTAGTTACTCCACTGGCAGACGAACCCGCGGCGCATCTTGGCGCCTGAGAGTGCACGTGATTACTCATCACGCAAACCCCAAACCCGTCAAAGTCATACCTGGCCTTGGCCCGAAATATCGCCCCGAGTAGCACATCGCGACACTGGCTGCGATGCAACAAAAAGTCCCGATTATCACAACGCACAGTCACATGGTGACAATGCTTGGCCGCCAATACCCGCACTTGTCTACCCACCACCAATCCCCAAAACCTAACTATCAAAAAACGACGAGATCTTTATTGAGGTCCTTTGATCGCTTAAGCTCACGGATGTTTTGTGACGAAACTGACCGGCACCTATCCATCACCCCAAGTAGCTTGACAATGTCGCCTCAATGGGATTCCGGAGTGGCTAGTAGACGCGCGCGTACTCGCTTTGCTCCCAATCGGTGACGGCCAGTTCCCAGCGCGACCACTCTTTGCGCTTGAGCCCGAGATAAACCTCAATGATGTCGGGCTCGAAGAAGGCCCGAAGTTCGGTATCAGCCTCAAGTGCATCGAGTGCGCTTGTCAGCGAGGTCGGCACATGTCGGTCGGTATTAGGTCTCTCATCAGCATCACCAACTTGTGGATCACTAAGTGGCATTTTCTCGCGAACTCCATGCAGACCGGCAGCAAAAAGCGCAGCAGCCAGTAGATGCGGGGATGCCGTGCCATCGGCCATGCGATGTTCGATGCGCGTACCCTCGCCACGCTGCCCGGGCACCCGCACGGTGCAGAGCCGGTTATCCAAACCCCAGTTAGCCCAGTAGCCACTGAGCATGCCGGGGGTAAGGCGCTTATATGAATTAACGGTAGGCGCGGCAAATGCGGCGAGGGCTTCATGGTGATGCAAAAGACCCGCGATGAAATGCCGCGATAGCGCTGAGATGCCGTGCTGATCGTCGGCGTCAATGAAGGCATTGAGCCCGGCTACGTCAGCCAAACTCATATTCAGGTGTAATCCGCTACCAACCGCGTCACCAAATGGTCTGGCCATAAAGGTGGTGTCGATACCGCGTGATGTTGCAATTTGCCTAACAAGCTCACGGAAGAGTGACGCATTGTCGGCGGCGGTAAGGGCCGGCTGGTAATGCAATGCCGCTTCTACCTGGCTGGGCGTGAACTCACTGTTGACACCTTCAACCTGCAGCCCGGCCAGTTCGGCGGCAGCAGCAATCACTTCGAGGGTGCCGGTGGGGTCGGCGCCCGGACCGATGCCATAAACCCGGTGATCTGGCACATCTAATTTCACGAGCGGCTTACGTGACTCGAGCAGGAAAAATTCCATCTCGAACCCAGCGATAGGTTCCAGTCCGAGGGCACGCCACTGGTCACAGATAGCTGAAAGCTGCCGTCTTGAATCCAGCGGTAGATCGCGGCCGTCGGCGCGGTGCAAGTGCGCAAAGCCAATTCGACGATCCCCAATCCAAGGCCGCACCGTCTCATGGTCAAGTCGGGCTTCCATATCGGGGAACCCGGCACTTGCCGAGTAGGTGTCAGTGTCCAAGAACTCCAGGTCCAGGCCTTGCACCATGACGGTGATCGCGTAGTGGGTCGGGTGGTCAGCGCGATGACTTGGCACCGTCTTGCCGTGCAATAGTCCGAGCAGATCAGGGAAGACCACATCTATTTGATCGGTCACGCGTTAGCGCCTTTCTTCGCGATTCCGCTCAGCGCGCCAGCAGTGACCACCTGGTGATCGTCAAGAAACACATTGCAATCGCGCATCGGGATATCAAAATGGCAGACACTGAATCTTTCGGCGTTCTCGTTCGCTCCAGTGCTATACATGAAGTTGCCCTCGAAAGCCCTTGCCTCGGTGCCGTTGTGCTGGGCGCGATCGTATAACTCCAGGTAGTCCCAACGGGCCCCTGGGTTCATCCCCCAACCAACATGCGAGGTCGCATAGGCATCCTTGTCGAAGGCCGACATGTATGACTTCAGCATGTCGGTTTGATAACCACTGCCTGCGATATCGACCACGTAATCATCTTCGATTGTTAAGGTTATTGGCGACTGCACATAGTGCTTGAAAGTGAGATTGACATCGCCGGGTGCTAGCACCACGGTGCCGTTAACGCGGTGGCGCCCAGGAAACGCGAGCACTAGACCGCCCGGCCAGTGCGCTATTGATCCTGGTCCGCTGACCACGCCGGTTGATCCGGCGGTGAATGCATCCGCTAGTTCTACCGTGAGGTCGGTACCTGCCTCGCTGGTTGCACGCATTATCTTCGATCGGGTCATGAGATCATGCGCCTCGGCGATGCGCTGGGCGACTTCCGGGTTGTGGCGTAACCGTTCATACACCTCGGGGCTCTCATTGCTAATCATGAGGACGCGGCAGCCGGCGGCAAGGATCGGGCGCAATTCACGTGAGTGCAGCAAGCCCTCTTGGGTGACATCAATTACGAAGGACACCGAAGATATTGCTGTTACTGCTGCTGACATTCCACCTAGCGCGAGCGAAGTGCCCGTGGATCGAAGCGCTACCGGACCTTCATTGGCGGGGCTGCGCATCACAATCTCGAAGGGGCGGGCACCTAGTGACTCGGCGGCTAATACCGCAGTAGCAACCAACTCGGGCCGGCTTGAGCTCTCAGATAGCACCACGCATTCATCACCGGCACCGAGCCCGGACAATTTGAATTGATCGGCGAAGCGCGAGATCCAGCGCCATTCACTCGGGGCGTGACGGCTCATATCTTCTCCCAATGTTGAGCGATTACTGCATTGACTTCGGTCGGCGCTTCCAGATTTAGTAGGTGTCCGGCCCCGTCGACAATTGCCAGGCTGGCACCGGGGATTAGGTCGACGATGGCTTGACCATACGCGGGCGGGGTCTCGGTGTCCTGCGCTCCGACAAGAACAACGGTCGGTGCGGTGATGCTCGACAGAATTGATCTTGAATCATGCGTGACAATGGTTTCGAGTGCTGTGAGCAGACCGGCCATCGGGATCCGAGCCATTGACTCGGTTGCCTCCGGCACCACGTGCGCCCCGCTAGGGCCGGCCAAGCTGGGCAAAATAAATGGTGCGGCGGCCCCGGGTGAGCCAGCGGTGTCAAGGCCTGCGAGTCGCGCGGCGCGCCACTGGACCGGGTCGGTGCCATCGAGCCCGAATTTGGAACTAGTACACAACAATGTCAAGGTGCGAACAAGTTGCGGATGAGTAGCGGCGACGTACTGCGCGATCATGCCACCGAAGGACATCCCGACTAAGTCAACGGGTGCACCGGGGGAGACTTCAGCGATCAGTTCGGCGACCCGGTTGGTGTACGCAGGAAAAGTCGGTTCATTGACCGGCAGGGATGCCCCGTAGCCGGGAGCATCCCAAGCCACGCATCGGCGCAGGTCAGCGAGCCCAGTTAGTTGCGGTCGCCAACCGGTGCGGCTACTGCCGATCCCGTGCAAGAAGACGGCCACCGGGCCGACACCCGCCTCGCGCCAAGCGGTGGGAAGGGTGTCGACGTCCACGGGAATTTCCATCGGTAGGTCATCCTCGCGCATCCGCGAAACCTAGGGCACCGAAACCAATTATGTCAACAGTGTTGACAAATGAGATTTGTGCCCTACTCTTTGCCAATGTCAACAACTACAACGATCGCCCCGCATGAGGGTGCCAGCGCCGCCACCGGAGCCCCAAATTCGGCTCCGTCCAACCTGACTCGAGATCAGATGGTTGCCGCCATCGCCGAGATGGGGCCAAAGTTTGCCGAACGGGCATTTGCCGTGGATCGGGAAGCAGTCTTCCCATTTGAGAATTTCGCTGACCTTCGCGATGCCGGGTTCCTGGCACTTTGTGTGCCAACGGAATACGGCGGCATGGGGGCCACCTACTCGGACTACGTGCGAGTCTCGGAGGAGATCGGGCGCCACTGCGGGGCAACAGCTCTTACCTTCAATATGCATAACGCGACGATGCTGTGGGCCGGACAGGTCAGCGATCTGCTTGAGATGACTCCCGAGCAGCGCGAGATTCATGAGCGGCGACGTGCGCGAATGTTCCGCGATGTCGTTGAGAAGCACATAATCCACTCCCAACCTTTCAGCGAGGGGCTGAATCCCAACGCACTTGCTGGTGTAGCGACCACGGCTGTGCCTGTGGAGGGTGGCGGATACCGCGTAACTGGACGCAAGATCTTTGCATCTTTAAGTGGTGCGGCCAACAGGTACAACGTCACCTGCCAGGTGCCCGGCGAGGACTTCCTGCGTTTTCTTTCGGTGCACACTGATGCCGAAGGTGTTGAGATCCTCGACGACTGGGATCCACTTGGCATGCGCGGCACGGTTTCGCGCACCTTGCTGTTGAAGGATGTTTATGTTGATGCCGAAGATGAACTACTACCCGGTGGACTCTACGACCAAGCCGCGAATCGATACCCGTACCTGTTCATGTCATTGGCGCCGTCATATCTGGGCCTAACCAAGGGGATTCTTGATTTCACCCGCCTTTATCTGCGCGGCGAAATGGCAGGTGCGGCGAAGGGCACGGGTCGACGCGACAACCCGATTAAGCAAATTGGCTGGGCCGAGATGCAGATAAAGTTTGAGCAAAGTCGCGCGTTGCTATATAGCGTTGTCGACAGCGCGGTGCTAGACCCGGATGAGTCGAAGATGATTTCGGCGTGGGCTGCGGTCTACACCACCATGGAGACGGCAAATGACGTAGCTCGGCTTGCGGTGCGGGTTTGTGGTGGTCAATCCATGCTTAAGCACATGGCTCTAGAGCGCATGTACCGAGACTCCCGGCTGGGTTCAACCATGCTTCCGTGGAGTGCCGAGGTGGCTCTAGAGCGCATTGGTAAAGCCCGGCTTTACGACAACTGAGAAAAAAGTCAGGAAACACAGCACTTTGGCTTGACTCAGCACCCGGTAAACCCAAAGATCAACACATCATTCGGCCCCGTATGACCGAATGCGGACATCAGCGGAGGAAACATGTCCCAAAGAGATCACCTGCCGGAATCTGATAAGCACCTCGGTGCTGGCGACCCAGAGACCAAGCAGACAAGTCTGAAGAAGGGAACACTAGGCCTTTACGGCATCGTGTTCTTCGTCGTTGCGGCAGCAGCACCTTTGGCCGGGCTCTCGGGGGCGTTCCCGGTCGCAATAGGTGCCGGCGACGGCGCAGGTGCCGCAGGTATGTATGTCGCGGTCGGTATCGTCCTGCTGTTGTTCAGCGTTGGCTACGCCACGATGAGCCACTACGTAACCAACACCGGTGCCTTCTTTGCATACGTCGGCCGCGGCCTAGGGATCGTGCCAGGTGTTGGATCCGCATTTGCTTCACTCGTTGCCTACATCACGGTTATGTGGGCCATCCTTGGTTTCATATCCGGGCAGATGAAGTTTCAGTTCGCGGCGAAGTTTGGCCTAGACCTGCCATGGTGGGTTTACGCCTTCGTCATCATTGCGCTGATCTTGATCCTGTCGGCCGCTTCGGTTGACATCGGTGCCAAGTTGCTCGGCATCCTGCTCTCCATTGAAATCATCGCACTCCTCATCGTGGGGATTGCGACTTTGATTAACGGTGGGCCCGAAGGCATTAACCTCGGGGCTTCATTTAGCCCGGCATCCATCTTCGAAGGTGGCCTGACCGGTGGCGCCGGCATCGCATTCGCGTTTGCGCTCGCCTCGTTCATTGGCTTCGAAGCAACCGCTATTTACGGTGAGGAGTCCAAGGATCCGAAGAAGACGGTTCCCCGGGCCACCTATATCTCGGTGATCTTGATTACCGCATTGTTCGCGATCGTGGGTCTTGGGTTGGTCACCAGCCTTGGTGCCACCGATATCGCCAACAAGGTTTTTGAGCTAACGGCAATCGATGGGGTGCCACTCTCTGATCCATCGGCGGTGCTCTTCAATGCCTCTACCACCTACGTGGGCGCCTGGATGAGCGAACTCTTCGGCTGGATCATCTTGACCTCACTGTTCGCCGGGGCCCTCGCAATGCAGAACTCAGCTGCGCGCTACTTCTTCGCCATGGGTCGCGCGGGTGTGCTGCCTAAGGCACTAGATCGCACAAACAAGGCGCAGGCACCGTGGATCGCAACCATCGTGGTCAGTATTTTTGCGGTAGCGATCACGATCATCTTCATCCTGTTCAACCTGGATCCGATCGTGCACATGTTCTTCTGGTTCGGGGCGGTCGCGGTGCTCGCGATCGTGCTCACTGAAATCTTGGTGAGTATCTCGGTGATCGTTTACTTCCGGCGCACCAAGGAAGACACCCGGCCGTGGAACACATTGATTGCGCCAATCTTGGCAATCATCGGGTTGGCGATCGGCGAATACATGTTGATGAGCCGGTTCAACCTGTTCTCCGGCACGTCGGCGGGTGAGGGTGGGCCGTGGGAGATGAACACGACCGGCTGGATTCTCGTCCTGTCGCCATTCGTGCTCTTTGTCGTGGGCCTAATTGTGGGTGCAACACGCAAGAAGAGCGAGAACTACGACGCGGTGCATAACTTCGTGAGCTAACCACTTGCGAAAAGGAAAGGGGCGGGCGCATGATGAGCCCGCCCCTTTCTCATTGCGATCTCAGGGAGATGACACCATCGTGAGCTTGACCCCGTCTGCGCATCTTGACTCATTTACTCGCGACAGCCTCCCCCCGGCTGATCAGTGGCCCGAGTTCAACGAAGCCTGGTTGACCGAGCGCTATCCCGATCGACTTAATTGCGCGGCTGAGATGCTGGACGGTTCGATAGCCAGATTTGGCGGACAGGGCTGCGCCCTCCTTGATGAGGAGCAGTCTTGGACCTACGACCAACTCGTTGACCGCGTGCAAAGGACCGCGAATGTGCTGGTGGACCTAGGGGTAGTGCCCGGTAACCGGGTGTTGCTGCGAGGGCCGAATAACCCTTGGCTGGCAGTCACCTGGCTGGCGGTAATTCGGGTCGGAGCGGTTGTGGTAACCACGATGCCATTGCTGCGCACCGGGGAGTTAGAGAAAATTGTTGAAATTGCGAAGGTGCAGTTCGCCCTTGTTGATCACCGTTTCGTAGATGAATGGGCCGCGGTGTCCAATTTTCCCGGTGTGACGGTGACCTATGGCAGCACGCATGCACATGACCTAGACCAGTTGGTGATGGGTGCCGCAGATAGTCACGTGCCGGTTGACACAGCCGCTGATGATGTTTGCATGCTGGCATTCACATCCGGCACCACCGGAAAACCCAAGGCAACCATGCACTTTCATCGAGATGTGCTGGCGATTGCCGACTCTTTTTGCGCGTCAATAGTGCAACCAACGCCCGCAGATGTCTTCGCGGGCAGCCCGCCGTTTGCCTTCACCTTCGGGCTGGGCGCATTGCTGATCTTCCCGCTGCGATTTGGAGCAAGCTCCCTGTTGCTCGAGTCAGCGGCCCCGCCACTGCTCCTGAAAGCCATTGAGCGCCATCGGGTTACCTGCCTTTTCACCGCACCGACCGCGTATCGGGCGATGCTGCCAATTGTCGGGGAGGTAGATCTATCCAGCCTTCGGGTGTGCGTTTCGGCCGGGGAAACCCTGCCCGAGCCCACTTGGCAGGCCTGGCATGCGGCCACCGGGCAGGCGTTGGTTGACGGCATCGGTGCCACCGAGATGCTGCACGTATTCATCTCTGCCACCGGGTCACAGATCGTGCCGGGGTCGACAGGTAAGGCGGTGCCAGGGTATTTCGCAGATGTGGTTGATGACGAATTCAACCCAATGCCAACGGGGCAGCCCGGGCGCCTTGTGGTCAAAGGGCCAACCGGCTGTCGATATCTAAATGATGATCGGCAGCGTGACTATGTGCGTGCTGGCTGGAACGTGACCGGCGACGTCTACATCAAGGACGAAAATGGGTACTTCTTCTACCAAGCCCGCGCCGACGACATCATTGTCTCGAGTG
>Ga0247843_1000628_pt1 | contig 80900 bp, 60 predicted proteins | sample LaCruzMarch2017__FD_192420 | JGI IMG/M metagenome (GOLD analysis project Ga0247843, IMG submission 192420) | Freshwater microbial communities from meromictic Lake La Cruz, Castile-La Mancha, Spain - LaCruzMarch2017_8m | ecosystem: Environmental > Aquatic > Freshwater > Lake | place: Spain... | reverse complement strand
CCACCACCGCCACCGCCGTGCGGCCGAGCATGGGCAGCATGCCCGCGAAAAACATGACCATGATGGCAAACTCCGTCGTCAGCCCGCCCTGCGATCCCGGCTTCTCGAACTTCGGTAAATTGCCGATCAAGATGATGACGGTGAGACTCACGATTGCCGCCGCCACGATCCCGCCGCCGAAAGATTCTCCGACCAACGCGGTCAAAGCGCCCGTCAGCGTCACCAGGGCGAAGGTCCGGATGCCGGCGACCCGGTCTTTGGTCCACTCGCGCTCCAAGCCGACGAGCAAACCAAGGACGAGCGATACGCCCAGGGCCATAAAGGTCTCCGAGGTCGTCGTCGGCATGGCTGAATGGGATCCTCTTCCATATCCCACCACCTTTCGTGACCCAGGCGATGGTGCAGAAGGCGCCAGCGTTGGTCAGGGCCATACTGATCTTCGAATCTCTCCAAGATCCGGCTGAGGGCTGGTTTGCTTGAGCCAACCACATTCATTCACCCCCTGCCTGACGAGGAGAATTGACAACCGCCCCATGCACTCGTGATAATGGCAAAACTCCATGAGCCACAAAGTGCTATTGATCGATGACGAGGAAGGGTTCACCCGGCTCCTCAAGATGAACCTGGAGAAATCCGGGAAATACGAGGTCATGGTCGAGAACAACTCGATGCGGGCTCACTCGACGGCGCGGAGCTTCCGCCCGAACATCATCCTGCTTGATGTCGTGATGCCAGGCCTGGACGGCGGGGATCTGCTCGCCCGCTTCGGCGATGACCCTGACCTCAGGAGCGTTCCCGTCATCATGCTGACGGCTCTGGTTTCCCGAGGGGACACCGGTCCTCATGCCGTCGCTCAGTCCGGCACGATCAATGTGATGCCCAAGCCCGTTGACTTGGGGATGCTCATTCGCGTGATGGACGAAGAGTTGGCGAAGTGACGGACTTCACCGAGCCGCCGGTTCGGTAAGGCGGCCCTCGTGCAACCATTGCCGCACCAGATCCCGGAAGGCGGTCACGGCGGGATCGTTTCCTTCCTCCGCCCAAACCATCACCAAGGGCACGCCACGACGCGGTTCCAGCGGTAACAAGCAAACGGCGGCACTTTCCGGAAGCACACTGGCTGGCACGACGCCGATCCCCGCACCCGCCTCCACATATTGGAGCACGGTGCCGATGACGCTGGGCGTATGGGCGACCTTTGGGGAAAAGCCCGCTTCCTCGCAGGCCGCCCAAATGGTGTCATGTGATCCGGCTCCCTCCCGTCGCGCCAGGACGATCACCGGCAGACCGGCCAAGTCACGCCACGCCAGGGAAGCCCGTCCGGACAGGGGATGGTCCTCGGCCACGAGCGCCGCGAATGGTTCCTCCCAGAGCACCAACGACTTCAGCCCCAACGAATCCGCAGCCACCACGGGCCGGGTCAGCCCGACCGACAACCGCCCTTTGGACACCATCTCCGCGACCCGTTCGGGAGTTCGCTCCTCCAGGACCACGGTGACTTTGGGGTGTCGTGCCCGGTAGGCTTTGAGCAGCGGCCCGAGAAATCCACGAGTCGGCGGCCCAATGTAGCCGAGCCGCAATTCCCCTTCCTCGCCCACCGCAGTCCGCCGCACGCGCCGGACCGTTTCATCGAGTCGATCGAAGAGCAATCCGGTGTCGCGCAGGAGGACCGCGCCGGCCGGAGTGAGCCGGATGGTGCGGCCTCCGCGGTCGAACAGCCTTACGCCCAAATCCTCTTCCAATTCCTGGACGGCGCGGCTCAGGGCGGGTTGGGCGATACGCAGGCGGACGGCGGCCTTGGAATAGCTCAATTCCTCGGCGACGGCCTGGAAGTAACGGAGATGACGGAGTTCCATCGATACCGGATCGGCATGAGCTAGTTACTTGAAATCTCTTCTGGTTACAAGTGGGATCGATGTCACTTGCGTCCTGAAGGATGCGCGGCGATCGCCCGTCGAACACCTGACACGCTCCTCGCCTCCCCGTGGAAACACTTCTCGCCCCGCGACCGTCCGCCATTCTCGCCACTTCTAGACCAGCATCTCCCGCAGCCCCCGGACTCCCTACGATGGCGGTGCTTCCTGAACGGATTCCCTTGGTCCTCGGGATTTGGATCGAGCCGGGTTCCGACCCCGGCCACGCCGCTCACCTCGATCCGGTCTCGACGTTGCTGGAACAGTTGCAGCGGGATTTCCCGGCCACCCCATTTCGCCTGTTGGTCCCGCCCCTGGTGGCCCGCGCGACTTGGCTGCGTCAAGTGGCCACCAAGGCGGGGACTCCGGTAACGCTGACCACCGAGGTCGATCCGGCGGCCCGGCCGGTGGAAACGCTGGTTCGCCACAGTCATGTGATCCTCTGTTTGGCTCCGGGTCAGGAGCAAAGTCAGGACACGATCGACCTGATCCGGTGGAAGCGAGAGGGACGAATCGAAGCCACGGAGGGGCAGTCTGAAGCGATCACCGGTGGTCCGGTGGAATTCTGGGATCTTTCGCGGGGAGGCCGGGCCCGCCGTCAACACCTCGGAGCCACCTTGGCCAACGCAAGCTTCCGGGAATTCGCCCGCCACGTGCGAGCGTTCAACCGGAGAACTTGCCATCTGGTGCCGACTCTCCATGAATCGACCGAACGTGAGAGATCCGCGCTTCTTCCGGAAAATTCCCCGGTGCGCCTGACTCCAGGGCAAACCGCTACCCTGGAACGGGCTGCGGTGAATGCGGCGATGGCCGCCCGTCTTCGCCCCATCGCACGGGCCACGCGGATTGCCTGGAGCGCGTTGGCCGTCAGCACCGGCATCGCTCTCCTCATCGCAGCGCAGACCTCAGGGACTAGTCATCAGGTCGCGCTGGATGGGGCCGTTGCCTTCCTCATCCTGGCAATCGCAACGCGGCTCCTCCATGCGCGCTGGCTCCGCCTCTCCATCCATCACCGAGCCCTGGCGGAAACGATGCGCATCCATTTCGTCCGTTGCGTGGCCGGACTGACTCCGCTACACCCGGATAATGTGCCAAAGAGCGAGTCCCCGGTTCCGCGCTGGCTGAGCAGCGCAATCGATTCCTGGACGTCCGGCCTGGCTCAGACCGAACCGGTGTCTGCGGCGACGGTCGACCGGATCCGGCTTGTCCAAGAAAACTGGGTAAGCGCCCAGCGTGATCGATTGGCAGCTCGGGCCGTGGAAGCCACAAAGAGCCGGGAATTCTTCCGGAACTTGGCCCGAGGAGCTTGGATCGTGACCGCGCTGCTGGGTTGCGGGTTGGCCGGACGGGCGACACTTTGGATCACCGGGCTCCCGGAGCTTCCCTTTGCCGCCGGAACAGCGGTCGCCGCAGTCCTGGCCAGCCTTTTTCAACAAGCTTCCAGTCGGCTGGGACAGGAAGCTCAGCGCTGTCGGCGCGAGCAACGGACCTTCACTGCGGCGGCGGAAACGTTGGCTCGCGCGAACGCTCCGACAGATTTGCCCGCCGCGACCCGGATCATCGACGCATTGGCCACCGAGGCATTGGCGGAAAACGCCGACTGGGTGGTGACCGAGAAGGAGCGAGGTTTGACCCCGGCCTTCCGGTGAGCCATCCGCGCCCGAACTTGCATCGGACGGTAGAGCGCGGGAGAGTCGCCGGATGAGGCTTGGATTCATTGGCGTGGGAAAAATGGGAGCGGCCCTCCTCGGCGGAGCGTTGCGGACGAACTTCTGCCGTCCGGAGGACGTTCTCGTTCACGATCTGCATGCGCCCTCGGTGGCCGGCACGATGGAGCGTTGGCCGGGAGTGCAGGCCGCCGGCTCAAACCGGGCCATTTTCGAAAAGAGCGAGTTGATCCTCATCTGCGTCAAACCGCAGGATGTGCGCATCACGTTGGAAGACTCCGCCCCGGCGGCGGATGACCGGCTCGTGGTTTCGATCGCCGCCGGCATTCCGCTCGAGCATTTGGAGAACTGGTCGGAAAACCGGCATCGCGTCATCCGGGTGATGCCGAACACTCCGGCGCTCGTTGGTCAGGGAGCCAGCGCATTCGCCTTGGGCTTGCGGGCCACCGAGGCGGACGCGGCCACGGTGAGGTCCCTTTTTGGCGGCACCGGCATGGCTGCACAGGTCAAAGAAGAGCAATTGGACGCCGTGACCGGACTGAGTGGAAGCGGACCGGCTTACATTTACACCGTGATTGAAGCCCTCACCGATGGTGGCGTCCGCGAGGGGTTGCCCCGGGCCCTGGCGCTCCAGCTCGCGGCCCAGACCGTGGCGGGCGCGGCCGCGATGGTCTTGCAGACTGGCGAACATCCGGCGGCGTTGCGTGACCAAGTGACGAGCCCCGGAGGTACGACGATCGCCGGCGTGGCCAAGCTCGAGGAGAAGGGCCTCCGCTCCGCGCTCATTGAAGCCGTGCGGGCGGCGACTCAACGATCCCAAGAACTGCGCGGTTAGAATCCGTTCGATTTTCCCCGGGTTGGCGCTACCCTGCGGCAGTTTATTCTTCTACTGCCTCATGACGCCCGACAAGATCCGCGAAGCTTACTCCAACGCCGGCCAGGAACAGGTGTTCCGCTTTTTCGACCGGCTTTCTCCATCCAGTCAGGAGAAGCTGCTCCGCCAGGCAGCGGCGATCGACCTTCCCGAAATTGACCATCTCGTCCAGACCCTGGTCAAGGCCGACACCAATTCCCCGGTCAATTTGGAAGGAATCGCTCCGGCTCCCTACATTCCGCTTCCCCGCTCTGGAGGTGATCCGGCCAAGTGGGCCGCCGCGAAAGCGACTGGAGAAGAGGCACTTCGGGCCGGAAGAGTGGCCGCGTTCACCGTGGCGGGAGGTCAAGGCACTCGACTCGGATTCGAGGGACCCAAGGGAACCTTCCCCGTCACTCCGGTGACGAAGAAAACCCTGTTCCAAGTCTTCGCCGAGAAAATCCTGGCCGCCTCCCGACGTTATGGCAAACCGGTGCCCTGGTTCATCATGACCTCGGACATCAACCACGAGGCGACGGTGGCATTCTTCGAAGCGCACGGCCATTTCGGCATCGATCCCGAGTTGATCCAATTCTTCTCCCAGGGGCTCATGCCGGCGGTCACCTTCGACGGGAAGATTCTTCTCTCGGCCCCGGACCAAATTGCGCTGAGTCCGGACGGTCACGGCGGCTCCCTCCGCGCCTTGGTGCGCAACGGCTGCACCGCCAAAATGGCCGCGATGGGGATCGATATCGTGAGCTATTTCCAGGTCGATAACCCCTTGGTCCATTGCATCGACCCGGCCTTCATCGGATTCCACCTCCTGGCCGGCTCCGAATTGACGAGCAAGACTTGCCTAAAAGCCTACGCGGGCGAAAAGGTCGGGGTGTTCGTCGAGCGCAACGGTCGAGCCGAAGTCCTGGAATACAGCGATCTGCCGGCGGATCTCACCAACGCCACCGAGCCGGACGGCCAGCTCCGATTCCGGGCCGGAAGCATCGCCATTCACGTTTTTTCCCGTGGATTGGTGGAGCGAATGGGCAAGTCGGACGATCCCGCCTTGAGCCTCCCCTTCCACCTGGCGAAGAAGAAGGTGCCTTCGGTCGACGACAATGGCCAACCTCTGGAACCGTCCCAACCGAACGGAATCAAGTTTGAGATGTTCGTTTTCGACGCGCTGCCGTTTGCACAAAATCCCGTGATCGTGGAAACAGCACGCGAGGATGAGTTCAGCCCTGTGAAGAACGCGGACGGCAACGACTCCCCTCAGACGTGTCGGGACGATCAGCTGCGTCAATTCACCCGTTGGGCCAATGCAGCTGGCAAGTCGATTCCTGCGGATCAGACGGGTCTTCCTTCGTTTGCCTTTGAGATCAGTCCGCTCTTTGCGGATTCACCGGAAGCTTTTGCCGCGCGTGCAGCTCAAGCGGAGATCCAGGCAAACGCGGTTCTCGAAACCCCAAGTTGAAGAGCCAAGGTTAAGTTCAAGGCGTCAACTTCCACTTCGAACTTCAACTCAAGGAATGAATGCGATCAGCTTGACCGTCTCGCACCGGCAACTTGACCTGATTGGATCCATCGCGATGGATCTGGGGTTCGGGCAACCGGCTGAACTGCTGCAAGCTCTCGCTGCTGATCTCTGCGCCGCCGAGGAAGATGCGGATGGCCCCCTGGCAGATGCACTGTCAGGGTGGCTTCAGTATCGGATGGAGTCCGTAGAAACCTGAAGGGGCCCGGGGCGGCAACTGCCACCGCGGACCCCCAAATATTTGAGAAGTCGTGTCCGGATCCGCCCTATTCGGCGGACTTAGCCGGAGACTTCTTGGTCGTCGACTTTGGGAGGAACTTCAGTTCCTTCTCCTCCTTCTTACGAGTTACGGCAACCTGATCGCCTTCTTTGATATCGCCACGCAGCAGTTTTTCCGCGAGCGGATCCTCGATGAAACGCTCCACGGCGCGGCGCATAGGCCGGGCACCGAAGGTGGGATCGGTCCCCTCCTCGATGAGGAAGTCCAGAGCTAGCTTGTCGAGCTTGATGGAGATGTTCTTCGCTTCGAGGCGCTTGGAGACCTTCTCGACTTCGAGGTTTACGATGGTGACGAGCTCTTCCTTGCCGAGGGCGCGGAAAACCACGATTTGGTCCAGACGGTTGATGAACTCCGGTTTGAAGGTCTTCTTGGTCTCTTCCAAGATGCGTTCCTTCATCCCGCCGTATTCCATGACGTCCTTGCCGACCGCTCCAAAGCCGACGGACTTCTGCTTGTCGACCAAGTTCGCCCCGACGTTTGAGGTCAGGATGATGATGGTGTTCCGGAAATCGATCCGGCGACCAAAGCTGTCGGTGATCTGACCTTCTTCCAAAATTTGGAGAAGGAGGTTCATCACGTCCGGGTGAGCTTTTTCGATCTCATCGAAGAGGACCACGGAGTAAGGCTTGCGGCGCACCGCCTCGGAGAGCTGGCCGCCCTCTTCATAACCGACGTAGCCCGGAGGCGACCCGATCAAACGGCTTGAGGTGAACTTCTCCATGTACTCGGACATGTCGATCTGGATCAGAGCATCCTGATCACCGAACATGAACTCCGCCAAATTCTTGGCGAGGAAGGTCTTACCGACACCGGTTGGGCCGAGGAAGATGAAGGAACCGATCGGGCGGCGAGGATCCTTGAGGTCCGCACGAGAGCGGATCAAAGCCTTACTAATCGCGGCGACCGCTTCGTCCTGGCCGATGACGCGCTTCTTGAGCTCGGCCTCCATCGTGAGGAGCTTGGTGGCCTCGGCCTGCTCCATGCGTTGCAAGGGCACGCCGGTCCAGCGAGCGACCACGGACATGATCTCATCCTCATCGACGATGACCTTTTTCTCTTCATTGCGACCGCGCCACGCTTCGATCTGGCGTTCCAATTCGAGTTTTTTGGACTTCTCTTGATCGCGCAAGGCTGCAGCTTTTTCGAAGTCCTGCTCCTGTATGGCGGCCTCTTTGGCGATCACGATGCGATCAATGTCCGCTTCGATGGTTTTGAACTCAGGGGGACGAGTCATCGCACCGATGCGAGCCTTGGCGCCAGCCTCGTCCATGACGTCGATGGCCTTGTCCGGGAGATAGCGGTCAGTCAGGTAACGGGCGGACAAACGCACGGAAGCCTCGATTGCCTTGTTCGTGTACTCGGCCTTGTGGTGCGCCTCGTACTTGCCACGGAGCCCCATGAGAATCTTGATGGCGTCCTCGACATTCGGTTCTTCGACTTTGACGCTCTGGAACCGGCGGGCCAGAGCCGCGTCCTTCTCGATGTACTTGCGGTACTCGGTCAGGGTGGTGGCACCGATGCACTGCAGTTCCCCACGGCTCAAAGATGGCTTGATGATGTTGGAGGCATCCATGGCACCCTCAGCCGAGCCAGCACCAACGATGGTGTGCAGCTCGTCGATGAAAAGGATCACGTTGCGGGTTCGACGGATTTCGTCCATGACCGCCTTGATCCGCTCTTCAAACTGGCCGCGATACTTCGTCCCGGCCACCATAAGGGCGAGGTCGAGGGTAATGACCTTTTTGCCGCGGAGGATCTCCGGGACATTCCCGGAAACGATTTCCTGGGCCAAGCCTTCGGCGATAGCGGTCTTTCCAACGCCCGCCTCTCCGATCAGAACCGGATTGTTCTTGGTCCGGCGGCAAAGGATTTGGATAACCCGCTCAATCTCGGAAGCCCGTCCGATCACCGGATCGAGTTCCCCCTCTTGAGCGAGTTCGGTCAGATCCCGGCCAAAAGCGCGCAGCGCTGGAGTTTTGGAATCTTTCTTCGTATTGCTTTCCTCGATGTCGGATTCGTCCACGTCATCCGGGGTGTAGTTTGGATCAAGTTCCTTGAGAATCTCATTCCGGGTGCGCTCAATATCGACGTCGAGCGTCCTCAGGACGCGGGCCGCAACCCCTTCGCCTTCACGGAGCAGGCCCAGGAGAATGTGTTCGGTGCCGACATAGGAGTGATTGAGCGCTTTGGCCTCTTTGCCGGCCAATCCCAACACCTTTTTGACGCGTGGAGTGTAGGGGATATTCCCCACCATTTTTTGATCCCCCCCTGAACCGACCTGTTTTTCGACCTCCATCCGTACGGTCTCCAGGTTGAGATCCATTTTCTGGAGGACGTTGACGGCCACACCCTGCCCCAGCTTGATCAAGCCGAGGAGTAGGTGCTCAGTTCCAACGTAGTTGTGATTGAACCGGTCCGCTTCCTTGCGCGCAAGGGCCAGGACCTGTTGGGCTCTGGGGGTAAAGTTATTCATGTCAGAGGGGGACAATTGCAGTGAATGTGAATCAGTTGGAGGTACCCCCTGGGTCCTCACCCGAACTAATACCGGGAGCGGGCAGGTTTTTCAACTTGCGGCGCAGGATTTCAGCTCGGAGCTGATCACGCTCCTCGGCGCTCAGCTTCCGTTTGGCCTCGATCTGCAGGTGCGCTGGCTGGATCTCCATCAAAAGCATGTCTGTCAGGCTGCGTTGTTCCCGGGGGAAAAAACCCAAATCGATTCCCATCCGCAGCATCGACAGCAAGTTTAGGGCCTCTTTGCTCGGCAAAATGTGAGCGTGCCGAAGAATTGCGTAGGCGCGGCCTATTTGATCCCGTAACACCGCCGGTTTCTCCAGGGCCAGTTTCTGCCGGGCATTCTTCTCGTGATCTATCACTTGAAGGATAACCTTCTCCAACCTCGCAATGATTTCTCGTTCGCTCTCGCCCAGGGTCGATTGATTGGAAATCTGGAAAAGATTCGCCAACGCCTCGGTCCCCTCACCGTAAAGCCCCCGGACGGCCAAGCCGATTTTGTTGACCGCCTGGACCACTTGGTTGATCTGCTCACTGAGCACGAGGGCCGGAAGATGGAGCATCGCAGAGGCCCGCATTCCCGTCCCCAGATTGGTCGGGCAAGCAGTCAGGTAGCCCCATTTCGAGTCAAAGGCATAATTCACCGAGCGCTCCACCAACGAATCGATGTTGTCGATGGCGGCCAGCGCTTCATGCAACTGGAGCCCCGGAAGAATCGCCTGCATCCGCAAGTGATCTTCCTCGTTGATCATGATGCTGATGGTTTGTTCCGGATTCATGACCGCCGCACTGCCCACGCTCTTTGCGGCGTGCTCACGGCTGATCAGGTGACGTTCCACCAAGACCTGCTTGCGGATCGCATCGAGATCCTTCAACTCCCGGGAGAAGGCGTCCTGCATGCCCGGCAATCCGTCGATGACCGGACGTAGCCCCTGGAGAACCTCCGACCGGTCATCCTTGCGCGACCAACCCGGGAACGCCATTCCCCGAAGATTGCGGGCAAGCCTGACCCGGCTGGTGACGACGATGTCACCATTGGGACCAGACTGGGTCATCCAGTCGGCCGGGTTGCGGAGCAGCGCGGGGAAATCCATGCAGGTGACAGTTTGGACGTGTGGCCGACGGAAATATTAGGCGGTCAGGACAGTTCTCTGGTCCTCACGGTTCGGAATCAAGAATCCGGGATTCCAACTGGCGCAATTCGTCGCGAAGTTGGGCCGCCTCTTCATAGTTCTCGGCCTCGACCGACGCGGACAATCGTTTCCGCAGCAAGTCAATCTGCCCGGAATAATCGACACGACGGGCCGGCAGCGGAGCCTGACCGGGCCGCTTTCCGGTATGCTGCACACCTTTGTGCATGGCCTTGAGCAAGCCTTCCAAGCCTTCGTGAAAAACCCCGTAGCACTCGCTGCACCCCAAACGGCCCGATTTCTTGAAATCGCTCTGCGAAAATCCGCAGGTGGGACATAGCAATCCGCGGGAGGAATTCGCCTGGATGGTTTCTTTCCCCACCCCCTTGAGCAACTCCGCCAGATTGAAGCCGGTCGAGTCGGTAACGCCCTTTGTTTGGGCGCAGCCCTGACAAAGGTTAACCTTCTGAACTTTCCCCTCGACCACCTGGGTCAGGAAAATCGTGGCACTACTCTCGTGGCAGACATCGCACTGCATGATTTGCGGTGATCCGGTTCCTCGCCTCCCGATCGATGGGATTAGAATACCGGTTTACGTTTCAACTGTAAATGGGGGTACCCGTGTTTTTGGCCAAATGCCGAAAACTTTCGATGAAGCGAAGCGTGATTTTCCCCGGCTTTCCATCACCGATCTGGCGACGGTCATACGTGGCAACGGGAACCACCTCTGCCGCCGTCCCGGTGAGGAAGCATTCGTCCGCCGTGTAAAGGTCGTAACGGGTCAATTCCTCTTCCTGGATGGACACACCCAGGGTTGGGGCGATTTCAAACATGACCCGGCGGGTAATCCCGTTGAGCGCACCGGCCGAAACAGGCGGGGTGACCACGCCCCCATCCCGGATGATGAAAAGATTATCCCCAGTGCATTCCGCGACAAAGCCCTGTTCGTTGAGCATCACCCCTTCCTCGGCGTTGGCATTGATCGCCTCGATCTTGGCCATGACGTTGTTGAGGTAATTCAGCGATTTCACCTGCGGACTGAGGGCGGCCGGAGCGGGACGCCGGGTGCTACAGGTGACCAGGTTGAGCCCCTGTTCGTACTTCTCCTGCGGATACAACTTGATCGTCGAGGCGATGATGATGATGGAGGCGCGCTTGCAGAGGTAAGGATTCAGCCCCAACTCCCCCTCACCGCGAGTCACCACCAACCGCACGTAACCGTCGCGCAGATTGTTGGCGCGAATCGTTGCCAGCATCGCTTCGGTGACTTCCGCCGGACTGCACGGCAGTTCCAAGGCAATCGCCCGGGCGGAGGCAAAAAGCCGTTTGATGTGCTCTTCACACCGGAAGACCCGGCCCTCGTAGAAACGAATCCCTTCAAACACCCCGTCGCCGTAAAGGAGCCCGTGATCGAACACGGAAATCTTGGCATCCTTTTCGTCCAGCAACTGGCCGTCTATATACACCTTTAGTCCCATTTTCCTTTGTTTACGAATCTGCTGAAATTCTCACCCCTCGGCCAACCGCTACCACATCCGGGTCACTTGACCAGTTTGCCGTCGGCCAAAATGAGTTTGCGGTCCCCACTCTCGGCCAAATGGGCGTCGTGAGTGACCACCACCAGGGTCCGCTTTTGCTCGCTGACCATCGCCAGCAGCGACTCCATCACCGCGATTCCGGTCCGCGAATCCAAGTTTCCGGTGGGCTCGTCCGCAAAAATGATCTCCGGATCATTGATTAAGGCCCGGGCAATCGCCACCCGTTGTTGCTCCCCCCCCGATAATTCCGCCGGTAAATGCTGGGTCCGTTCCCCCAAGCCGACCCGCTCCAACAGAAATTTGGCTCGTTCCACGGCTGGATTGCCGCCGATCATCGATGGGAGCATCACATTCTCCAAAGCGGTGAGTTCTGGGAGCAGGAAGTAACTCTGGAAGACGTAGCCCATCAGCCGGTTGCGGACCCGAGCCTGATCGTGGGCCGGCTGTTCGTAAAGGGACTGCCCGGCGACGATTACCTTCCCCTGATTGGGCCGCTCCAGTCCCGCCAAGGTGTAGAGCAAGGAGGTCTTGCCCGCCCCAGATGCGCCGCAGAGAAAGAGCCGCTCTCCCCGCCGGACCTTGAGATCCACCCCGCGAAGGACTTCGATCACTTTTTTGCCAATCTGGAAGGAGCGGCAGAGCCCTTGCCCTTCAATGTGGATCTCCTCTTCACCCATTCACCCGCACCCTGCCATGAGCACCGCCAGAAGGCGAAGGGAATTCTCCGCCAAGCGAAGAACCACGCTCGCCCTTAGTTTTCAGCGATCCACGGTGGACGGCCCAGGGGAAAACCATGATCCTTCTCAACCGATCATGGACAGCAACATCGCCCCGAACACCTCCTCCAAGCCAGACGTTGAGGCGATCACGAATCACGTCTCCGTCCGATTGCCCGCCGAGGACTTGGCGGCCATTCAGGGGGCGCTCCAAACACTGCGGACCAAGCTGGACTTCCTCAAAAGCTTCACCCCAGAAGAGAGAGAGAGCCTGATGCATCTCGGCAAAACCGGACGGACCTTCATCCGGCGCGCCCTGGACTTGGTCGTCAAAGATCCCGGCGTTCTCCCCCGTTCCTTCAATGAGGAAGAATTCGCTGCGGATGCCGTGCTTTACGGCCAACTCGGCCAAATCGGAGATCAACTCAAGGCACTCCACCAGCAGGTGGTCGATACCGAAGCCGCCGTCGGCACCGACGCCTTTACCGCAGCGCTCGTGGTCTATCAATGCGGCAAAATGGCCCAGCGCTCCGAAATGGACAGCGGTCTCCCCGGCATGGAGAAGCGTCTCGCCGCAGGAAGCGGCCATTGATCCCCTCAAGCTCGGGGGTGGGCCTCATCGTAGACCTTCTTGATCCGCTCCACCGTGACGTGGGTGTAAAGCTGGGTCGTGGAAAGGCTCGCGTGCCCCAGCAACTCCTGAACACACCGCAGATCCGCTCCGTTCTCTAATAGATGGGTGGCGAAACTGTGCCGCAGCTTGTGAGGGCTGACGTGGATTGCGATTGAGGATTGGGCCAAGTACTTCTCCAGCAACAGTTCGATCGACCGCACCGAAAGCCGCTTGCGCAACTTGCTGATGAACAAGGCCCCGTCCCGCACCCCAGCCTCAAACCGGTAACGCTCCACCGCCCGAATCGCCGGCGGTCCCACCGGGCAGATCCGATCCTTGCCGCCTTTCCCCCTGACCCGCACCGTCTCGGCGACCACATCGCAGTCGATCACATTCAGTTGCGCCAGCTCCGAGACGCGGATGCCGGACCCGTAGAACAGCTCAAGAATGGCGGTGTCCCGCGCCGGGAGCCACACGGGCGCCTGTTTCGGCTGCACCACCCGGAAAGGAAGCTCCAGCAATTCGATCACTTGCGCCACGCTCAGGACCACCGGCAACTTCCGCTCCCGTTTCGGCAATTGCACCTCCATCAAGGGATCACGGACCAAACCTTCCCTCCTCCGGAGAAACCGATAAAACCCGCGCAACGCCGCAAAGTGCAATCGCAAGGTCGCGCGAGCCACCTCCGCCTTCATCAGATCGAAGAGATACTCCCGAAAAGTCTCCGCATCGCAGGAGAACCAATGCTCAAACCCGCGAGAGCGGTTGCGAAACCGCCGCAACGCGTGTTCGTAGTTCTTGAGCGTGCACGGCGAGGCGTTCCTCTCGACTCTCAGGTAGTCGAAGTAGGCCGCTTCAAGCTCCTCCACCGGACGCTGCTCCATTGATTAAGCTAGCTTGAAATTCTCCTTACGCAATCTTTTGGCATGTTGACCAAGCGAATCATCCCCTGCCTCGATGTCACCGGCGGCCGCGTCGTCAAAGGAACCCAGTTCCTCCAACTCCGCGACGCCGGAGATCCCGTCGAGTGCGCCATCGCCTACAACAAGCAGGGGGCCGACGAACTCGTTTTCCTCGACATCACGGCTTCCTCCGACAATCGACAAACGATGATCGACGTGGTCCGCCATACCGCCGAGCAATGCTTCATGCCGCTGACCGTCGGCGGCGGCATCCGCACCGTGGCGGACATGCGCGCCATGCTGCTGGCCGGGGCTGACAAAGTCGGCGTGAACACGGCGGCGGTGCAACGGCCCGAGACGATCTCCGAAGGCTTCGACGCGTTCGGCGCCCAGTGCATCGTGGTCGCGATCGACGCCAAACGCAATCCCGCCGGCGGCTGGACGGTTTACACTCACGGAGGAAGAACCCCAACCGAGTTGGACGCGGTGGCCTGGGCTCAAGAAGTGGAGCAACGCGGAGCGGGCGAGCTCCTCCTCACCAGCATGGACGCGGATGGCACCAAGGCGGGTTACGATTTGGAACTGACCGCAGCAGTCTCCAGCGCCGTGCGGATCCCCGTGATCGCCAGTGGTGGAGCCGGAGCTCTGGAACACATGGCTCACGTTCTCAAGGAAGGCAAAGCGGATGCCGTGCTCGCCGCAAGCATCTTCCACTTCGGTGAGTTCACGGTATCGGACGTGAAGCACTACCTCGCCAGCCAAGGGATTCCCGTCCGCCTCACCACCCCATGAAAAACCTACCGTTCCTTTCCATCACTCTGCTTCTCGTCTCCAGCGCCCTCGCCGCTCCTCCAAACATCGTCATCATGCTGGTCGATGATATGGGGGTGATGGACACCTCCGTCCCCTTTCTCACGGACGAGAACGGCCAACCGAAGCGCTACCCGCTCAACGATTTCTACCGGACGCCGAACATGGAGCGCCTGGCCGCCGGTGGGATCCGCTTCAACAACTTCTGCGCCATGAGCGTCTGCTCGCCGACCCGAATCTCGATCCAGACAGGACAAAACGCGGCGCGGCATCACACCACGAACTGGATCAATCCCGATAAGGACAATGCGGGGCCCCAGGGGCCACCGGACTGGAACTGGCGCGGACTCAAGAAGAGCGATATCACCCTGGCCAGTCTGCTTCAGACACAAGGCTACCGCACCATCCATGTGGGAAAGGGCCACTTCGGACCTCGTCAGTCTGAAGGGGAGAATCCCGCCAACCTCGGCTTCGACGTCAACGTGGGCGGTTCCGCCATCGGTCAGCCCGGCAGTTACTACGGCCTCAGCAATTTCACCGGCAAGGGCAAGACCGGCGCCGTCAATACCGTTCCCGGCCTGGAGAAGTATCAGGGGAAGGACATCTTTCTCACGGAGGCGCTCACGCTCGAAGCCAACGCGCAGATCGATGAAGCCGTGACCACGAAGAAGCCGTTCTTCCTCTACTTCGCCCAATATGCAGTGCATGCCCCGTTCAACTCCGATCCCCGTTTCGCCGCACATTATCTAGAGTCCGGAAAACCGGCAGCCGCCCAAGCCTTCGCCACGCTCATCGAGGGGATGGACAAATCCCTGGGAGACGTGCTCGATCACCTCAACCTACTCGGCGTCGCGGAAAACACGCTGGTGCTCTTCCTGGGCGACAATGGTTCCGACGCCCCGCTCGGCCACGAGCACGCCGTCGCTTGCGCGGCACCGTTGCGTGGAAAGAAAGGCTCCCATTACGAAGGCGGCATGCGCGTTCCCTTCATCGCCGCATGGGCCAAAGCGGATCCTTCAAACGAATGGCAAAAGCGACTTCCCATTGCCGCCGGAACCATTCAGCCTCAACAAGCTGCGGTTTACGATCTGTTCCCGACCATCCTCGCCTTGGCGGATGTCCGTGCTCCGGCGCACCACGTGGACGGAACACGGCTTGATACTTTGCTCACTGGAAAGAGTGATTCCCATCGCACCGAAAAATTTCTGATGCATTACCCCCACGCGCCGCATCGGAGCAGCTATTTCACGAGTTATCGCAACGGGGCGTGGAAAGTCGTCTATCACTACTTTCCATCCGAGATGTCTGAAAACGCCCGCTACCAACTTTACAACCTGGCCGAGGACCCGTTCGAGCAATCCAACCTCGCCACCTCCGAACCAGGCGAACTGAAACGGATGATGGGAGAATTGGCAGCGGGACTGGAGGCCCAAAACGCGCTCTATCCGCTCGACAAGGAAGGCGGCGTCCCGGTGAAGCCGATCCTTCCCTGAATCGGTTCGCGTCGCAGCGAAACCGACCGGCGTCGCCGCAGAAGCGGATCGTCCCCGATCGCAGGCACGACCAAATCCCGCCACAGAGCGGTTATCCCCAGGATTGACCTCCGTACCAAGGTCCAGTGGATGATCCTTGGATTTGAGCCCTCAAGGTGCCGGTCAGTGGAACGTGATTCTGACGGGGACGAATCCTCTCTCACTGGGGGGGAACCACCGCAATATCCTCGAGAAGTTGCTCGACGTTCCGGGCTAGGGTCCGCAGATCGATGCGCATGTCACGCATGTTTGGGTGCAAGGAAGAAGGTATTGATTCCGCCATGAGGTATTGGTAGCGCAGGTTCCTCCGATGGCTGACCAGCCAATACATCTTCTGGTTTTCCGGGGTGCCAAAAATCTCCAGGACGGTAGTGCCGGGACGACAGAAGACTAGGTTACTCAAAGCCGCGCCGTGAGGGGACACAATGATCCGGCTATCCGCGAATAGCGATGCTTGGTCCTGAACATCCAGAGCGCCGCAATGAACGATTTCAAAGCCGTAGCCTTGCAGCATGGCACAGACTTCAGATTCATTGATAATCGCTCGGTGCGCCGTTTCGCCGCGAGCAACATAGATCATTCGGGAAGGTGCTGGATTGGATAGAGGTCCCGGATTGAAAACTCTATTGAGGTATCGGCAGGCCCAATCTGGACAATCATGGGCGATGGTCGCCGCCACTAGCATTCGGCAACTCGCAAATGATTTGCTATCCACTACGACGCAACGGCTCCAGATTCCAAGACGTTCGTAGACGTGCTGTTGCCGCCAGCTCGGATTGTCGATCAAAAAAGTTTCGATGCGATCAAGTGAGCCCTCGGCCCGTTCGATCAAATCCAGACGGGGTAGGATTTTGGTTAACCAGTGATAGTAGTTCTTTGACCAGGAGAGCACCATCGCTCGTCCTTTGAAACGCATGGAGCGCCCCTTGGCCTTTGTCAGGTCAAGATGAGTTAGATTGTGGTCGACCGATTCAGGGAAGATTGTTCCCTGAGAGTCAGTAATGGCACCATGATAGCCGTGATAAATGGCCGACGGTATCCAGTAAACAAGAGCTGGTTCTGATGTAATGGTTACGCCATTGGGGAATACGCCTGGATTTCCAGGTTGAATGCTTGCCGGTGCAACCGTCACCATGGCGGATTGGGACTCGATAAGCATCCTTGCCGGGCGGTACCAACGGCTGAAAACAGTGTTGCTCGGTGGGCTTTTAACCTCTCTCCAGATGGGGGCCGGGCGGAAGCGAACAAGTCTTGCAATGTGATCACGTGGAAGATCTACGCCGAACTCAATCGAGCGGCGGAGGCGACGAGTAGCTTCCAATAACTTCCGGTGAATTTTCTTCAGATTTGCCATGATTCACAACTGCAGGAAGTCGGTTGGGGTGCCATCCGCAGTCGTCTGGCAGAACGCCGACTACCCACAAACAGTAACTGACAATGGATATGGATATGCTTTTAGAGCCCGCACTCCCTCAAGTCACCGTTCGGGGTGGGATGGTGGGAGTTCAGGAGGGCGCAGAGGAAAGATCCTTCCTCCTTGGGATTATTTGAGCCCTTGTTGGTGGTCTCGTCAAGGTTTTCGGGGGCCAGGTGGTGGACTTGCGGATGTTCTGTGGATTTTTAGGCCGAATCCGGGCACGACTCTGGGCACGACTCTGGGCCTCCTTCCCGCTGGAGGACCTGGAGGAAGTCACAGCCCAACCTCCAGCCAAAGCCAGCGCAAAGCGGGCGGATGAACCGATGCGCCAATTCGACCTGACCGAGGTCGAAGCCACGAGAGTCGCGCGAGGGGAAAGCTGCCCCCAGCATGCGCAGAACCCGGCCGTGCCCGCAAGGCATGTCGAGAATAGAGCCGACCTCAGCCTTTTCATCGCGGAACACCTTTTTCAGGCGCTTGCTTCTGCTCATAAGTCTGCCAATCCTGCACCACCTGTCCAACGCTTTTCCGCTCCCCGGAACCACCTCACCTTCAGTCCTCAAGATCAAGAGAATGGCTAGCCCTCTGATCAGTAAAGCAGTCGCCAAAAGCCCGCAAGGGCCCCTCAGTCAACCGTTTTGCAATGACCGGGGTCCAACTCCTCCCAGCGAAGCCAAGGTGCGATTCCTTCGATGACGGAATGGATCCGCAGCCCTTCGCGTTGCTCAGCGACTGGCTCTGGATTGCATCGAGCCGTATGTGTTCCATCGGGGGCCTCTCTTCCGCGTGGGGGCAGGTGGACCGAGTTCCGTTCATCCTCCTTCCCCTTGCGCAATCCCGCGCTTTCCGGCTTGGGAAAAAGTTCACAAGAAAGTCCTTGCCGCAGCCCGGCCTCCACTGTTGAGGTTTCTAGTCCATTCGTACGGCGGGCTCGGTAGGATCGGCTCTTTCCCATGGTTCTTCCTTCCTAATGGGGGAAGGCTATCGGGGTCAGGTCGTAATTTGCCGTGTCGTTCCATCATTCATGCTATGAACCGTTTGTCCCTTCTCGTTCCTGGCCAGTTCCGGAACCTCCAAAGAGCTTTGTCTACCATCGGGGCGGCTTGGCTGATGATAGCCGGCTTCGTAGTTGACTCTGCCAAGGGTGCGCCCATTACGCCCACGACGGTGAAAGCCACTTCCTACTGGGTCGCGGTTGACGGTAATCACAACAACGTCATCAACGGCTCAGGGCTCAGCGGCGGCGGTTCCGTGCTCGCCCAGACACACAACAACGCCAGCAACGCGTCCACCATGTGGCACGGCGGCCCCAATGATGGTGGCCTCGGCGGGCCAACAGGTAACCCGCCAACGGTTTCGGGCCAAAGACTTGAGTTCGACCTGGGGGGCAGCTACGCCCTCACCAACACCCACGTCTGGAATCACAACCAGCCAACCGTCACGGGGCGCGGGGTGAGGAATTTCGAAATCTGGACTTCCCCCGACACCAGCAGCGCCTTCACCAAGCTGGGCGACTTTGTGCTGAACCAAGGCACGGGTTCTAGTGGCCTCGCCGCCCAGGTCCTGACCACGTCAGTGACCAACGTCCGCCGCGTGCAGTTCAGGGTCCAGACCGTGTGGAGCGGTGCGTCGAACGACTATGTCGGGCTAAGCGAGGTGCGGTTTGAGGGCTCAGCGACTCCCGCGCCCACCGTCACCGCCATCTCCCCCACCAGCGGCATCACCGCAGGCGGCACCAGCGTGACGATCACCGGCACGGACTTCACCGGGGCCACCGCCGTGACCATCGGCGGCGCAGCAGCGACAGGTGTTACGGTGAACAGCGCCACCCAGATCACCGCCACCACCCCGGCAGGCAGCGCAGGCACCGCCAGCGTCCTCGTCACCACCCCGGGCGGCACGAATGCGGCGAATTCGTTGTTCACTTATGTGGCACCCGTCACGGCCACCTACAGCAGCGCCACAGATGTACCAGTGACGGCGGCAGGCTATACGGCGGCAGGTGGGACGGTGAACTTCACCCTCAGCTACGCGCCAACGGCGGGAACGCAACTGACGGTGGTCAACAACACCGGAACGAGCCCCATTAGCGGGGAGTTCAGCAATCTGGCCAACGGGGCCACGGTCAACATGACTTTCGGTGGAACGACCTATCCCTTCTCGGCTTGGTATTTCGGCGGAGATGGCAATGACCTGGTTCTGCTTTGGCGCTACGCCGGTCTGGCGGCCTGGGGGAACAACAGCAACGGACGACTTGGCGACGGCACGACCACGCAGCGCAATGCGCCGGTGGCAACCAACCTGACCGGAGTATTGGCAGGCAAGACCATCGTGCAGGTGGTGCGAGGGTCCCATCACTCTCTGGCGCTGACAACCGAGGGCAAGGTCTATGCCTGGGGGTGGAATGGCTTTGGCCAGCTGGGCGACAACACCGGGACGGAGCGCACCGTGCCGGTGGCGGTGAACACGGCTACCGGGGTGTCGGCGCTCTTTGGCAAGACGGTGACGGCCATTGCAGCAGGCGAGTATCACAGCTTGGCGCTCTGCTCAGACGGCACGGTGGCCGCCTGGGGTCACAATGGCGAAGGGGCGCTCGGCGACAATTCGACGACGCAGCGCAACGCGCCAGTGGCGGTGAACACAGCGACGGCCCTCTCTGGCAAGACGGTCAAGGCCATTGCTGCGGGGCAACGTTCCAGTCTGGCGCTGTGCTCAGATGGCACCCTGGCCTCGTGGGGCATGAACGGCAACGGCCAGCTCGGCGACAACTCGACAAATCAGCGAAATGCGCCGGTGACGGTAAACTCATCGACAGCCCTCTCTGGCAAGACGGTCACGGCCATCTCCATGGGAGCCTATCATAGCTTAGCGCTGTGCTCCGACGGCACGGTGGCCGCGTGGGGTTACAACGAAGGCACCCTGGGCGACAACACGACAAATCAGCGCAACCTGCCGGTGGCGGTGAACACAGCATCCGGGACCTCCGCCCTTTTTGGCAAAACGGTGGTCGCCATCTCGGCAGGTGATGTTCACAGCCTGGCCCTGTGCTCGGATGGCACCCTAGCTTCGTGGGGACGGGGCAACGTCGGCCAGCTCGGCGACAACACCACAAATCAGCGCAATGCCCCCGTGGCGGTGAACAGAGCTTCCGGCGTGTCTGCCCTCTTTGGCAAAACGGTGACGGCCATCGCGGGTGGGTCGGAGTTCTCTCTAGCGCTAGCCTCCGACGGCACCGTGGCCACGTGGGGCCGCAACGGCAACGGCCAGCTCGGCGACGACTCGACGACGCAGCGCAATGCGCCGGTGGCGGTGAACACCACCAGCGGCATCAGCGTGCTCTCAGGCGTCAGTGCGAAGGCTCTTTCCGCTAGTTCGCTGGCCGGGCATTCCCTCGCCATTTTTGGCTCGCCGCTGCTCCCTGTGGTCAACAGCATCTCCCCGGACAATGGCCAAAGCTTGGGAGGCACCACCGTGACCATCACGGGCACACGCTTCACGGGAGCCACGGGCGTGAGCTTCGGCGGCGTGGCCGCGACGAGCTTCAGCGTCGTGGATGACACCACCATCACCGCGGTGACCTCCGGGGGCTCGATCGGCACAGCCAGCGTCGTGGTGAGCAACGTCACGGGTCCTAGCGAAGCCAACTCCCTGTTCACCTACACGACGTCCACCCTCGCGGCCACCTACAGCAGCGCTGCGGACGTGCCCTTCACCGCGGCGGTGCCCGTGGCGGCAGGTGGGACGGTCAACTTTACCCTCGGCTTCGAGCCGGTGGTAGGCACGCAACTGATGTTGCTCAACAACACCGGAACGAGCCCCATCGGCGGGGAGTTCAGCAATCTGGCCAATGGGGCCACGGTCAACATGACCTTCGGTGGAACGACCTATGCCTTCTCAGCCTGGTATTTCGGCGGAGATGGCAATGACCTGGTGCTGCTTTGGCGCTACGCCGGTCTGGCGGCCTGGGGTGACAACGGCAACGGACGACTCGGCGACGGCACCACAACTCAGCGCAATGCCCCGGTGTCAACCAACCTGACCGGAGCATTGGCAGGCAAGACCATCGTGCAGGTGGCGCGAGGGTTCAATTACTCTGTGGCGCTGACAACCGAGGGCAAGGTCTATGCCTGGGGTTGGAATGCCCTTGGTCAGCTGGGCGACAACACCGGGACGGATCGCCGTGTGCCGGTGGCGGTGCACACGGCGAGTGGGTCAGCGCTTTTTGGCAAGACGGTCACGGCCATCGCAGCAGGTGACCATCATTGTTTGGCACTCTGCTCGGACGGCACAGTGGCCGCGTGGGGGCACAACGGTGAAGGCCGACTCGGGGACAACTCCACGACGCAGCGCAATGCTCCGGTGGCGGTGAACACGGCTTCCGGGGTCTCGGCGCTCTTTGGCAAAACGGTCAAGTCCGTCGCAGCGGGCGGCAGTCACAGTATGGCGCTCTGCTCGGATGGCACCCTGGTTTCGTGGGGCTTGAACGGTAACGGCCAGCTCGGCGACGGCTCGACAGGGCAGCGCATTGCGCCGGTGGCGGTAAACATGACGACAGCGCTCTCTGGCAAGACGGTGACGGGCATCGCGATGGGATTCTATCACAGCCTGGCGCTGTGCTCCGACGGCACCGTAGCTGCGTGGGGTTACAACGAAGGCACCCTGGGCGACAACACAACCAGCCAGCGCAACCTGCCGACGGCGGTGAACACATCGAACGGGACCTCCGCCCTTTTTGGCAAAACGGTGGTCGCCATCTCGGCAGGAGACTATCACAGTCTAGCCCTGTGCTCGGATGGCACCCTAGCCTCGTGGGGACGGGGCAACGGCGGCCAGCTCGGCGACAACACGACAAATCAGCGCAATGCCCCCGTGGCGGTGAACAGAGCTTCCGGCGTGTCTGCCCTCTTTGGCAAAACGGTGACGGCCATCGCCGGTGGGGCGGAGTTCTCCCTAGCGCTAGCCTCCGACGGCACCGTGGCCGCGTGGGGCCGCAACGGCAACGGCCAGCTCGGCGACAACACGACAACGCAGCGCAATGCGCCTGCGGCGGTGAACACCACCACCGGCATCAGTGTGCTCTCAGGCCTCAGCGTCAAGGGGCTCCACGGGGGTCCGATGGGCGTGCATTCCCTCGCCATTTTTGACTCACCACTTCCTCCCGCGGTCGACAGCATCTCCCCGGACAATGGCAGCACCCTGGGAGGCACCAGCGTGACCATCACGGGCAAGGGCTTCAACCGAGCCACCGGCGTGAGCTTCGGCGGCATGGCCGCGACGAGCTTCAGCGTCGTGAATGACACGACGATCACCGCCGTTACCTCCGGGGGCACCGTCGGCACAGCCAGCGTCGTGGTGAGCAACATCACGGGTCCCAGCGAAGCCAACGCGCTGTTCACCTACACGACAGCCTCTTTCGCGGCCACTTACGCCAGCGCCACGGACGTGCCTTTGACTGCGGCGGGGCCCGTGGCGGCAGGTGGAACGGTCAACTTCACCCTCAACTACGAGCCGGTGGTGGGCACCCAACTGATGTTGCTCAACAACACCGGAACGAACCCCATCAGTGGGGAATTCAGCAATCTGGCGAACGGAGCGACGGTCAATCTGACCTATGCCGGGACGACCTATCCCTTCTCAGCCTGGTATTTTGGCGGAGATGGCAACGACCTGGTTCTGCTCTGGCGGACCGCTCTGGCGGCCTGGGGCAACAACGGCAGCCGACAGCTTGGCGACTCCACCAATACGCAGCGTAATGCACCGGTGGCAACGGACCTGACTGGAGTGTTGGCGGGCAAGACCCTCGTTCAGGTGGTGAGCGGTTCCCAACACACCCTAGCGCTGACGACCGAGGGCAAGGTCTATGCGTGGGGGACGAACGGGTTTGGTAATTTGGGCGACAATTCCAACACGGAGCGCGCAGTGCCGGTGGCAGTGAACACGGCCTCCGGGGTGTCGGCGCTCTTTGGCAAGACAGTGACGGCCATTGCCGCATGCTCGTATCACAGTCTGGCGCTCTGCTCCGACGGCACGGTGGCAGCCTGGGGCCTCAACGGCTTCGGCCAACTCGGCATCAACTCCACGAATTTCTCCAGCAATGTGCCAGTGGCGGTCCACACGGCGGGGGCTCTCTCTGGCAAAAAGGTGACTGCCATCGCGGCAGGAGAACAGCACTGCCTGGCTCTGTGCTCGGACGGCACGATGGTTGCTTGGGGTATTGGAGGCAACGGCCAGCTCGGCGACAACACGACCAATGGACGCATTGCGCCGGTGGCGGTGAGCACGGCGGGGGCTCTCTCTGGCAAGACCGTCAAGGCCATCGCGGCGGGCGGCTATCACAACGTAGCGCTTTGCTCGGACAGCACGTTGGTCGCGTGGGGTGCTGGCGGTAATGGCCAGCTCGGCGACAACGCGGGCCAGCAACGCAATGCGCCCGTGTTGGTGAACACCACTTCTGGGGTTTCTGCCCTTTTTGGCAAAACGGTGACCGCCATCGCGGCAGGCATTGAGCACAGCTTGGCGATTTGCTCCGATGGCACGGTGGCCGCCTGGGGGCGCAACGCCAACGGCCAGCTCGGCGACAACTCGACCAATCAGCGCAATGCACCCGTGGTGGTGAACACGGCAGACGGAGTGTCTGCCCTCTTTGGAAAAACGGTGACGGCCATCGCCGGTGGGCAGGAGTTCTCCCTAGCCCTAGCCTCAGACGGCACCGTGGCCGCGTGGGGCCAAAACGCCAACGGCCAACTCGGAGATAACACGACAACGCAACGCAATGCACCGAGGGCGGTGAACACCACCATCGGCATCAGCGTGCTCTCGGGCCTCAAAGCCCAGGCGATCGCAACCGCCGCAGCGTCCCATCACTCCCTCGCCATCGTCAGCGCACCGCTGATCCCTGTGGTCAACAGCATCTCCCCGGACAATGGCCAAAGCTTGGGTGACACCAGCGTGACCATCACGGGCAAAGGCTTCACCGGAGCCTCCGGCGTGAGCTTCGGCGGCGTGGCCGCGACGAGCTTCAGTATCGTGAATGACACGACGATCACCGCAGTGACCTCCGGGGGCACCGTCGGCACCGCCAGCGTCGTGGTGAGCAACATCACCGGTCCCAGCGAAGCCAACTCGCTGTTCACCTACACGACGGCCACTCTCGCGGCCACCTACACCAGCGCCACCGACGTCCCCGTGACTGCGGCGGGGCCTGTGGCGGCAGGTGGAACGGTCAACTTCACCCTCAGCTTCGAGCCGTTGGTGGGCACGCAACTGATGGTAATCAACAACACCGGAACAGGCCCCATCGGCGGGGAGTTCACCAATCTGGCCAACGGGGCCACGGTGAACCTGACCTTTGGCGGGGTGACCTATCCCTTCTCCGCTTGGTATTTCGGCGGGGATGGCAACGACCTGGTGCTGCTGTGGCGCAACACGGTCCTGGCGGTCTGGGGCAACAACGGCAACGGACGCCTTGGCGACGGCACCACGACGCAGCGCAATGCGCCAGTGGCAACGAATTTGACTGGAGTTCTGGCGGACAAGACCATCGTGCAGGTGGTGCGAGGGTCCCATCACTCTCTGGCGCTGACAACCGAGGGCAAGGTCTATGCCTGGGGGTGGAATGCCTTTGGCCAGTTGGGCGACAACACCGGGACGGATCGCACCGTGCCGGTGGCGGTGAACATGGCCACCGGGGTGTCGGCGCTCTTTGGCAAGACGGTCACAGCCATTGCAGCAGGTGAGTTGCACAGCTTGGCGCTCTGCTCAGACGGCACGGTGGCCGCGTGGGGTAACAATGGCGAAGGTGCGCTCGGCGACAGTTCGACGACGCAGCGCAACGCGCCGGTGGCGGTGAACACGGCGACTGCCCTCTCTGGCAAGACGGTCAAGGCTATCGCTGCGGGGCAACGTTCCAGTCTGGCGCTGTGCTCAGATGGCACCCTGGCCTCGTGGGGCATGAACGGCAACGGCCAGCTTGGCGACAACTCGACGGCGCAGCGCAATGCGCCGGTGACGGTAAACTCAACGACAGCCCTCTCTGGCAAGACGGTGACGGCCATCTCCATGGGAGCCTATCATAGCTTAGCGCTGTGCTCCGACGGCACGGTGGCCGCGTGGGGTAACAACGAAGGTACCCTGGGCGACAACACAACAAATCAGCGCAACACGCCAGTGGCGGTAAACACAGTGTCCGGTGTCTCCTCCCTTTTTGGCAAAACGGTGGTCGCCATCTCGGCAGGTGATGTTCACAGCCTGGCCCTGTGCTCGGATGGCACCCTAGCCTCGTGGGGACGGGGCAACGTCGGTCAGCTCGGCGATAACACGACAAATCAGCGCAATGCCCCCGTGGCGGTGAACAGTGCTTCCGGGGTGTCTGCTCTCTTTGGCAAAACGGTGACGGCCATCGCGGGTGGGTCGGAGTTCTCCCTAGCGCTAGCCTCCGACGGCACCGTGGCCTCCTGGGGCCGCAACGGCAACGGCCAGCTCGGCGACAATACGACGACGCAGCGCAACGCGCCCGTGGCGGTGAGCACCGCCAGCGGCATCAGTGTGTTGGCAGGCGTTAGCGCAAAGGCGCTCTCCGCTGGTCCGATTGCCAGCCATTCCCTCGCCATCTACGGCAAGCCCAACAACAGTAACCCCACCGACATCGTTCTCTCCGCTGACATCATCGCGGAAAACAACGCCGCCAACGCCACGGTAGGCACCTTGAGCACGACCGATGCGGATTCCGGAGATAGCTTTATCTACTCATTGGCCGGAGGCGCGGACGACTCCGCCTTTACGATCACTGGGAACAGCTTGAAGCTCAACGCTTCTGCGGACTTTGAAACGAAGAGCAGCTACACGGTCCTCGTCCGCTCCACGGATCAGGGCCTGTTGTACTTTGAGAAGGAGTTCAACATTACGATCACCAACGTCATCGAAATCCCCACGGTGACCAGCCCGTCGATCGCCAGCCTTACCGCCAGCGGCGCCACCCTGGGCGGCGAAGTGAGCGACGTCAGCGATCCGGGCACCGAGATCGGGATCGTCTACGCGGCGACGGCCACGAACGGCAATCCCCTCATCGGCGGCCTTGGCGTGACCAAGGTGACCGGGACTGGGACCACCGGCGTTTTCACGGTAGCCGTGACCGGCTTGGCTTCGGGCACCGGGTACACCTTCAAGGCCTATGCCACCAATGGCGCGGGCACGGGTTATAGCGCCGCAGATACGTTCACGGTCGACAAAGCCGCCCAGACCATCTCCTTCACCGATCCGGACTCAAAGACTTACGGGGACGCTCCGTTCGCCCTGGTGGCCACCGGCGGCGGTAGCGGCAATCCTGTCACGTTCAGCATCGTCACCGGACCGGCCACGGTCAGTGGCAATACCCTGACCATCACCGGTGCGGGCGACGTCACGGTGCGGGCTTCGCAAGCCGGGAACGGTGCCTACTATGCCGCATCCGATGTGGAGCAAACCTTCACGGTTGCCCCCAAGGCCCTCACGATCACTGCACAGGCTAGCTCCAAGGTCTACGGCGACGCCGATCCCGTCTTCACTTACACGGCTGATGGTTTGCTGCCGGGCGATAGCCTCACGGGTGCCTTGAGCCGGGAAGCGGGCACGAGCGTGGGCGATTACGCCATCACTCTCGGCACGCTTTCCGCCGGGTCGAACTATGACCTCGATTTCGTGGCCGGAGCCAGCCTCACGATCACCGAGAAGGACTTGACCTTGGCGGGTGCGGCGGTGGCCATCAAGCTCTATGACGGCGACACGGATGCCCTCATCACCGGGACCCTCAGCGGAGTGGTGGGCACGGACGACGTCACCTTCACCGGCGCCGGGACCTTCGCCAGCGCCGCCATCGGAACCGGAATTGCCGTGACCCCGGCGATCACCTTGGGCGGAGCGGATGCCGGGAACTACACCTTCACCCAGCCGACCGGGCTGACCGGGACCATCGTCGCCGGCCGGATTGCCTTCGCCCCGGTCGACTACGCGACCGCGCAGTCGAATAGCACCGTCACGTTGACCTTGGTCCGGGACGGCGGACCGGCGGCCACCGTCAGCTTGCGTAGCGAGGACGGCACCGCGATCGCGGGCGTCGATTACACGGACCTCGACGGCACAGTGATCAATTTCGCCGCCGGCGAGACCTCCAAGCCCGTGACGGTCACCTTGATTCCCAAGAATGAAGTGAATGTCCCCGACCGGCTCTTCACGGTGGTCATCGGCACCGTGACCGGCGGCACGGCGGGGGATGACAGTGCGGCCACGATCACCATCCTAAAGCCTTCCTTGACCGTGACCAGGCCTACGGGGAGTGGCTCAATCAGTGATCTGTCCCCCTGCACCGTGACCGGCACGGCCCGCGACGTCAGTGGAATCTCCCGGGTCACGGTGTCCCTGAATGGAGGACCCGAGGTGAACGCCACCCTCGGCACCGTCGATACGGATTTCACCACGCCGATTTTCGACTGGGCTCCGGCCGGAGGGCTCGCCACGGAAGGCCAGCTCGACGTCAGCAGCATCCCGGCCACCACAACCGCTCCGGTGGTGTTCTCCAGCGTGAACAGTGAAGCTCATGACGTCCAGGTGACGACCAGCGCCCTCTCCTCCAGCGGGTTCAACGACTTACTGGGCGAATCCGCTTGGTCGTTGGAAGGAACAACCTCCTCCGGCAGTTCAACCGTTCAGGTGAAATTCTGTGCGACCGGGACCAACACCCCGGAGGCCTTCACCGGCGTGCGCTTCCGGTTCGACGACGCGGAGCAATATGAAGTCTTCGCGGATTTCAGCTACTTCGACGAGAACGGCACAGAGGTCGATGTGCTTTGGAACGATAGCGTTTTCAGCTACAGCGACACCCCGATCTACAATGCCACCCACACCGAGGTGGAGAACGGAGCCTCGCCGCAGGGCGGTGCGCAAAGCGGAAAATGGATCCAGGTCAACCTCGGCAGCACTCCCGTGACCGGCTTCAAATTCGCTTTGCGCCGCAAATCCAGCAGCCTCGCGGGCACCGTCATCATGAGCGCCGTGAACGGGACCTCCTTGCCCTCGGGCACGGAGTTCTCCCTCAACTCGGTGCCCTGGAGTCTGGCGATCGAACCCAATGGCGGAACGAACACGATGGTGGTGACCGCCTATGACCTGAATGACAATGCGGTTTCGCTGACCCGGACGTTCAACTTCACCCGACGCTATCAACTCGCGGTGAGCCGTACCGCCCCGTCCGGGATCGCTCTCGACACCGCCGGAACGGTCGCCTTGACCGCGAGTCCGGGGGGAGCCGCCACTGCCTTGACTCCTGTCACCGCCGATGCCAACCCACGGACTTCCAACATCGTCCCGGGAACCACGACCGTCACGCTGACCGCCACGCCGAAGACCGGTTACATCTTCACGAGTTGGACTGGTCTGCCTTCTGGTGCCACCATCTTGGGCAACGTCGCCACCTTCGCCATGCCTTCCTCGAACACGTCGGTAACCGCCGGGTTCCAGGCCGCCGACGTCTTTGCCGGAGCAGCTGGGAGCGGCAATTCCTTTGGAGGTCTGCTCCTTCCCGATGGGGCGACGGACACAGGAAATGGCACGGTAGGCTATCTGAGCGGCACGCTGACGGCCACGGGCGTCTTCTCCGGTCGCCTACTGATCGATGGCATCACCCAGACCTTCACGGCGACCTTCTTCGGCGACGGCTCGGGCGTGTTCACGGTGGGCACGACCAAGCAGGGCACGCTGACCTTTGGCGGACGGACCTTATCGCTGAGCTACAATGCGGGTGCCGGCAATGACGCCATCACCGCCACCCTGACCAACGGCGCGGCGACGAACTCCGGCGTCGCCCGTCGGACGATTTACAGCGCCACCAATCTGGTCCCCTCCGCCCTCCTCAACACCTCGTTGACGTTAGGCGGACCGATAACCCGGGGCGCGTTCACCGTGGCCCTCCCCGCTCAAGAGCAATCCCCGGCACGCGCTGTTTCGACCTATCCGCAGGGCGATGGCTACCTCGCTCTCACGCTGACGAATGCGGGCGCGGTGACCGGGACGGGTGTCCTCGCGGACGGCACCGCCGTAACCTTGGCCTCCACCCTGATCAGCGGAAATCAGTGCCCGATCTTTGTCCAGCTGGCCACTCCCGGCCAGGCGGCCACGACCAAGGGCGGTGCGTTCTTGGGCACCCTGGTCTTCGACACCACGCAAACCGACACGGACGTCGCCGGCACCGGGTTGGTATGGATCCGACCCGACGTCAGCGCACTGACGCCGGTCAACACCGCCACAGCGATCGCGGCCGCCAAGCTTTATTCCGCCGGCTGGCCGTCCGGGATTCTCGTGAACGCCGTCGGCGCCCTTTACGACAAATCCAAGACGATCCAGGCCGGTCTTGACCTCAACGGGGCAAGCGTGGACCTCAATGGCAATCCGTTGTCCTACGAGGACGGCAAACTCGTCCTGGCGCAAGGCAAGCTCGCCACCACGATCACCAAGCAGAACTTCATCGTCTCTGGCAACACGGTGACGAAGCTCCCGACCACGGACACCACCTTCACCCTCGCGCCGGTGGCCACGACGGGTGCGTTCAGCGGCACCTTCCGGCCGAACTGGTCGCCGTTGGCCACCGCATTGCCCCTCTTCAGGGGGATCCTGATTCAAAAGGGTGCGAACCGGGGCGGCCACGGGTTCTTCATCAGCAACGCCACCGGGGACAATGCCCCGCAGGCTGGCGATGTCGATTTCACGTTGGAACCCTTCGCGACGGCAGCCTCTCCAGTGGCGACATTGACCCCGTCCACGGTGAGCGCGACGGCCCCCTACACGTTGACGGGCACCGCAGGAAACGCTCGCGGCTTGGCCCGGGTGGAGATCTCCCTCAACGGGGGCGATCCCGTCAACGCGGTGCTGGGGAGCCCCGGAACCACCGGATCAGTGCCCTACTCCCTTTCGATTGCGCCGAGTCTCGGCCAGAACACCATCGTCATCACGGCGGTGGACCTAAGGGGCAATCGTAGTTCCACCACCCTGAACCTGACCTTCAACCAGCGCTTTATCCTCAGTGTAAATCGCTCGGTTCCCGCCAGCCTTTCCGCGGATTCGGTGGGGACGGTCGCGCTCGCCGTTACCCCGGCCACGCAAGCCACCGCCTTGTCGCCGACCACCGCGAACGCCAATCCGCGCACCGCTCAAGTGCAAAATGGTGCAACGGTCTCGATCACCGCGACGCCCAAGACGGGGTATGCCTTCAGCCGCTGGACTGGCCTGCCCGCAGGGGCGACGACAACCGGAACCGTCGCCAGATTCGCGATGCCTACCACCGATCTATCGGTGACGGCGGAGTTTGTCGATCCAGCAGGGGTCTTCGCAGGTGCGGCGGGCACTGGCAATACCTTCCATGGCCTCATCCAACCGGAGAACGGCACCGCCACCAGCAACGCTACGGTCGGCTACCTCAGCGGGACGATAAAGCCCACGACCGGAGCGTTTTCCGGGACCGTTCTCATGGACGGCGTGAGCCAAGTGTTCAACGCCGCCTTCCTTGGCAACGGAACAGCGTCCTTCATTGTTGGCAAGACCACGCAGAACTCGCTCACCTTCGGCGGCAAGTCATTGACCCTGAGCTTGAACACCGGTTCCGGCAATGACGAGATCACCGCCACTGTGACCACCGGATCCGCGACCAGTTCCGGTGTGGCCCGTCGGGCCATCTACAGCGCCACGAAAACGGTTTCGGCCGCCCTGCTCAATGCAGGGACCACCGGCTTTGCTACACTGGCCTTCCCGAGCAAGTCGCAATCGCCCGCCTTGGCGGCTTCCTCCTACCCGCAAGGGGACGGTTTTGGCACGGTCACGATCACCAACACCGGAGTGATCACCATCAGTGGGACCTTGGCCGACAACACCGCGTTCAGCGCCACCTCCGCTCTGGTGGAAGGCGATGAGTGCCCCTTCTTTGCCCAGGTTTTTACGCCAGGTTCGACGACATCGAAGGGCGGCAGCTTCGGCGGCCTCCTCAAGTTCGACAGGGCTCCGAGCGACAGTGACCTCTCCGGTTCCGATCTTCTTTGGATCCGCCCGGCAGTCACTCAGCAGACCGGTGCTACGGCGCCCGCCCTAGCCACCCAAGTCTATACGCCGGGCTGGCCGTCGGGCATCAAGGTGGACTCCGTCGGAGCTCTTTACAACAAGGCATCCACGGTGCAAACCTCGCTCGGCTTAGGTGCGCTCAACGCCACGACTGGAAACGCCAAACTGCAGTTCGAAGGCGTCAAGCTCACCGCACCGATCACGAAGACCAACTTCAACGTGATCGGCAACGTGGCGACCAAGATCCCGGCGACCGACTCTTCCTTCACGCTGACGCTGACCGGCTCGGCTGCGGGAAGCTTCACCGGAACCATACGGACTCCGCTGGCCACCGCTCTCCCGTCCTTCAAAGGCATCATCCTGCAGAAGGGAGCCAACCAAGGCGGATTCGGGTTCTTCCTCAGCAATGCCTCCTCCGACCTGGATCCAGAGAGTGGCGGCGTGAGCTTCGGCCAGCCCTGAACGACGGCACCAGAGGGACCACCTTCCTCCACCCGCATCCCTGTTTCGTTTCAGATTCCCCCCCTGGTTCCGGACGAATTGCTCGAAGCGCTGCTGCCGAGCCCATGTCGGCGGGAATCACTCCGTCGGAACACGACCCATTCTCGGCAGTTCCGTTGGTTCGCACATTTTCTGACTCTGTCCCGTCAGGGCCAAAATTGTGGGCATTTTCACCGGGCACGCACCGAGTTCGCGAGTGGTGCACCCCGCCCTCTCTCTTTCGCGTGGACAGCCGCGCCCGTCCCGCCTAAATCTTCCCGCTCCATGGAAGAATTCCGCATCGTTCCCGAAGCCCTCCACAACGACCTGGTCACCCGTGCCTACCAGCACCGCGGCTACACGACGGTGGAGGCTCGTCTCGCCACCCGGATGTGCGCCGACGCCACCCGTCACGGCAACCGCACTCACAACGCGCTGAAGGCCCTCCACCTCGATCATCTCTTCGGCACCGGGATCGGCGAATGGAAACCAGGCGCGGAAATCGAGGTCCGGACCACCCGTTTCCCAGCCGTCCAGCATTGGAACGCCAATCGGAAGATCGGCCAAGCGGTCGCTTACCAAGCTTTCGATACCTGCATCGAACTGGCGGAAAAATATGGTATCGGCGTCGTCGCGGTGGACAACGCCACCCACTACCTCTGGGGCGGCGGTTACGCGATCGACGTCGCCAAACGCGGCTACATCGCCTACACCAATTGCACCTCCTCCCTCGCCGAAGTCGTCCCGTTCGGCGGGAAATTTCCGACGCTGGGCACCAATCCCCACACCTGGGGCTTTCCCACCACGGAGGCCATCGGATTCCCGGTCGTCCTCGATTGGGCCACGTCCACCGTCGCGATGGGCCGAGTCCAGCAATTGAAACGCGAAGGCGGCACCTTGCCTCCCGATTCCGCCGTCGATAAAGAGGGCCGCGACACCCGTGATCCCAACGAAGTCTACGCCCTGAAGCCGTTCGGTGCGCACAAGGGTTATGGCATGGCCCTCTTGAACGAACTCTATGGCGCGGCCATCGGCGGCTCGCTCCCCACGATCCGGAATCGCCCAGGAGCTCCAGCCGGAGAGAAGACCACCGCGTCGTTCTACTTTCAGGTCACCCATCCGGAGGCGATCCGCACCGACCACTTTGCCGCCGGACGTTCCATCGCCGAGAACCTTACCGCCGTGATCCGGGACATCCTCGGCCATGGCAATGAAAACTGCATGCTCCCGGGTCAACCCGAAGCCGCCGGAGCCGAACGCTCCGCCCAGGCGGGTGGCCTGCTTTTCAGCAACGCCGAAATCGCCGAGTTCGCCCCCATCGCCCACGAGTGCGGTGCGGACGAGAGCCAATGGCAACCCGCCAACTTCCCCGTCTTCCAATCATGAGCTCTTACCTGGAGAACTTGTTCGGACTCAAAGGCAAAAGCGCCGTAGTCATCGGCGGCACCGGAACGCTTTGCGGCGTGATGGCCCAGGGCCTGGCGGAAGCCGGAGCGTCGGTTGTCATCGTGGGCCGTAGCGAAGAGAAAGCCAAGGAACGGCTCGACCTCATCGCGGCTGCCGGAGCCAAGGGATCTTTCTTTCCAGCGGACGTCGCCGACCGATCCTCGTTGCAGGGCCTCTGCGATCACGTGACCGCCACGCATGGGAAGGTCGATATCCTCATCAACGGCGCGGGAGTGAATTCCCCCACCCCGTTCCTGGAGATCACTGACGAGGAATTCAACCGGATCCTGGACATCAACACCGCCGCCGTCTTCCGCTCCTGCCAGATCTTCGGAGCCCGTATGTTGGAACAATCCGATGGCGGTTCCATCGTGAACCTCGGCTCCATCTCGGGCCTGGGTCCACTCTCAAGAGTGTTCACCTACTCCTTAAGCAAGGCTGCGGTGCACAATCTCACGAAGAACCTAGCCCGGGAATGGGCGACCCGTGGAATTCGCGTCAACACGCTCGTCCCCGGTTTCTTTCCTGCGGAGCAGAACCGGAAAGTGCTGACCCCGGATCGTGTCGCCAAAATCATGGGTCACACTCCCATGGATCGCTTTGGCGACGCCGAGGAACTCATCGGAGCCACGCTGCTGCTTTGTAGTCGCGCCGGGAGCTTCATCACCGGCCACGAGATGATCGTCGATGGCGGATTCTCAGCGATGACAATCTGAGTCAACCCGCCCCGATTAATTCAAGCCGATGTGCGGCGGCGAGGAGCGGAAGGCCAGGAGCATGCTGGCCAAGCCCGGGCAGTATTTTACGATGTCCTGGGCCAGGCTGCGCAATTGCTCGCGATCGGGCTCAGGCTCCTCCTCCGCTTCCGCATTGACCGCGACGGCAGGTTTGGGACTCTCTTGGCTCGGGTCAAACAAGCCAGGGTAACGGTGGGTAGGTTCCATGTGACAAAGGTTTCTAGTGCTTTGGAAGCGATTGGGGGCCGCATTATTCGGGCCCTTTGTCAACAGACTTACGGATCTCAAATACTTGCAGAGATCCCGTAGAATCGTCCACCCTCCAGAGGACCTCGTGTCCCGCGTATTCCATGCCGTAGACCCGTTCTGGCTCGTCGCGCTGATAGGCTGGACGGGGATCCAACGCGAGGATCTGGGCCAACGTCGGCGCAAGATCGTGCTGGGCGATAACGGGGTCAAAATGGACGTCAAGACGGGAGGCCGGCGGCACAGCCGCAAAACCGCCGCTGCTCTTCGTGCAGAGTGGCGCATCCGCCCAGGGCAACCACGGCTTGATGTCGTAGATCGGCGTGCCATCGACCAGATCCGCCCCACCCACCACGATTCGTCCCGCAGTGACTTCACGAATGGCCACCAACGACAGCCCGATCGGGTTGGGCCGGTAGGGAGAACGGGTCGCAAAAACCCCCATGCGTTCGTTCCCACCGAGTCGCGGAGGCCGAACCGTGGCCCGCGTCGGCGAAACGCTCGCATTCCGGTGAAAACCAAACAAGAGCCAAACGTGACTGTGCCCCGAAAGACCTCGGATCACCTCATCATTATTCCACGGCGACAACAACTCGACGACCGAGTCGATCTCCGGAACGAGCCCGGGTTGGCGTGGCGTGCCAAACTTCTCCGAGAACGGACCGCGCAAGTAGCCGATAGGAACAAGATTCACCGATGCATCTGTAGCTTGGCGTAAAGCCGATCGCAATGTAGACTCCCCTCTTCACGGGCCTGTAGCTCAACGGTCAGAGCAGAGGACTCATAATCCTTTGGTTGCGGGTTCGAATCCCGCCGGGCCCACTCCCTCTCAACCTGCGATCACGGTGACTTCCCGGCGATTCGCTGGAAGCTGCACCACTCGCACCGGGTCGGGAGCGATCCGGGCAAGGCGTTCGCGGAAGTCTGACAGGCGCGTCACCATGGCGGAGTCGTTGAGCTTCAGGGTGATGATCCAGTATCTGGCTCTGACCCGGGCTTGAAGCCGCTCCAGATAGCGCAATACTGCGGGTGGAGCTAGATTCATATCGGACACCAGCAAATCGGTCTGGCTGACTCCCGTCAGTTGGCCGACCGGCTGCTTCAAATGACGGACCTTTGCCCCGCCCGGCCCCGTCTCTGCGAGCACCGCCGGGTTCATGGGAGCGGGATCCACCGCATCGACGTGGAGCCCACGGCGGACGAGCGCCAGAGAAATCCCACCGGGCGCACTGCCCAATTCGAGAGCCGACTTTCCGACCCACCGGTCAGCTGCATCCCAACCCGCCCAGGCCATCGCCTGTTCCGCCTTGAGCCAGGCGCGGGAGGGCGCATCCGCCGGCAACGTCGCTCGGGCGATGCCTCCGGGACACACCGGTCCGCTCCCCGCAAGCCGTCGTGAACCGATTAAATGGGGCTCGCCGGGTTCTCCGAAAATCACTTCTCCGATCCAGGGACTCTGCGGTATCACCGGCAGTTCCGATCGGAGCTGGTCGGCGTCAGACCAGAATTCCACAGGCACACCGTCTTCGGGAACGATCCGGGGATAGACATCCCACCGCGCCGGCCCCTCTACGGCCATGGCTTCCTTCCAGCGTAACGCAACTGCCGCTCGATCGGGAACGAGTCCGTGGGAAAATCCCCAATTCCGGGCGAAGACCAAATCCGGTTCGAAATCCGCAGCGAGAGGTGTCTGTGCCTTCCAGGTCAGAAGTTGCGGCCGCATGAATGCGGGCAACAGGAGACCACGGTGCCGCTTGGCCACCTCCGCCTTGAGCAGAGGCTCTGCTCCCTCACGGCAAACGGCGTAGAAGAATGAAAACCCCATCCGTTTCAGGAGCCCCCACCCGCGTCCCGAACCTCGATCGGAATGCCAACAAGACGCGCCGCGTCCAGGCGAACCTTGTCTGGAACAACTTCGCCGGTCACCACGGTAACTTCCGGGGCCTTCTCAGGTATCGGCCAGAACTCCGCCGCCAACGGTCCCGGCGCTCCGATAGACTTTGAGCTTTCCATGGCATCCCGGATCACGCCCGAAGAAAGCACGCTGCTTCGGTCAACCTTGGTGAGAATGGTGGCCCCGCTGGCGGCGGCACCGGCAATTCCGGATGATGGAAGAGCGGCGGCGGCGCGGACAGGTGACGGGGATTCAATCCCGATTAAACCATCGAGGCGGCGCCTCAGCTCACGATGTTCCGCACGCAGCGGACGGATTTGCCGGACCCAGTCGAACCACAGGACATAGCCGAACCAAAGACCAAGCAATGCAAAGAAAGCAGCCGCGACCCACGGGACTACCGAGTGCAGGGCCAAGAAAAAAGTATTTTCTGCGATCTCCATAACAATCATCGGCTTCTATTGGACCCCATTGGCGCGCTCGATCTTCTGGCACTCCGCCAACAGTCGTTGATTGCTAACCCGTTGAAGGTTCGCACGATGTCGCGCCCCCCCCCAGAGCACGGCCGCGAACACCAAGCCCACAAGGAAAAATCCAATTCCCCAGAGCGAACTGGCCAGCAACTGGTGCACCCAGTAGTAGCCCATCGTGTCGCTCGATTCCATGAACGAAGTTTCCATTTCCGTGTTCCTACTTGCGAACCGCGATGATTTCGACGCGGCGGTCTTTGCTACGAATCTCCTCTGATCGCCCTTTCCGAGCCAGCTGTGCGCCGACACCGATCAGCTCAACCTGCTCTTTTTTTATACCCAGTTCACCAAGATACCTCTGCACGGCCTTTGCCCGCTTTTCGCTGAGGATCTGGTTGCCGACCGGATCCCCACCAGAGTCCGCGAAGCCCTTCACCAGGACCGTAGTGCCGGCGGGCAATGTCGCAATGAAAGCGCTTGCTTTCTCGAGCTGCTCCCTTCCATCTGGTCGGATCCAATCGCTGTTGCGGTTAAAATAGACAACGAACGCGGGCAAAGTCCCTGAACCGGAATCCGGCTGCAGAACGGACATTTTGTCTTCGACGTTGAGGAGATCGTTAGGCAGAGCGGCGGAGAGCTCAGCCAAGAGCAAATCGCGAGTCGCCGGATCGAACGTCTCCCCGGACAGGGTCAAGTTGCCGTCCCGGATCTCAACGTCACCTTGGCGAACGAGACTGCCAAACCGTGGGAGGAAACTGCTGATCGCTGGTGCCCACGCCGCCTCCCCATTCTGCGCCGATACCTTTAATTCATTGATCAGCTTCGCCGATCCACTACCGCTCTTGAGACCGGCCGTGAGGGCCTTGCGGGAAGCATCATCCGGTAAATTTCCTTGGAGACGGCGTTCGCCCGGTCGGAACTGTGCGTGCAACGAGGACGGCGATTTGGCGATCAGGGTCGCCTTGAGAGGAGCGGGGGTAGGCGGCGAGGTGGGTGGAACCGACACGGTCACCTTGGTTTGATCGATCAGGGTCGTCCCCTGAGGCAGAGCTTTGGTGACACTGGCGAGAAACGTCTCTTTCGCCGCAGGCGAGGGGAACTCCCGCTTGAGCCGGACGCTGCCGGGTTGTAATTCCAGTTCGCCTTGGCTAGTCCCCTGGAAAAAGTCCTTGCTCAGGCCCACGATCCCTTGGGACCAAGCAGCCTCGGCGCTCGCCGGATTCACGGTCAATTGGCTCATGTCCAAGGTCACTGGTCGCAAGGAGATCAAGTCCCGCTCGATGGCCGCTTTTCGTTCCAGGGTGGCCACGGAGCCGCTCCCCGAAAGGTGCCCGTCCTTCAACACGAACCGGACCGGTTGCACCACCGCGCTGCCCAGCCGCAACCCGGCGGTATCCAGCGTTGTCCCTTTCGGTAGCAACTTGGTCGCTTCCGCAATCATCGCCTCTCGGGAGATCGCGTTGGCCGTCTCCCCCTGGATGCGCCACTGAGTTCCCTCGAAAGCGAGTTCCCCCGCTTGCCGATTTGTGAAGAGCCCACGGAGAATAGCTGGCGCGGAATCGATCCATGTCTCGGGCTTAACCGCCGCATTGACTTCAAGCGTATTTTCGACGCTGGACGCCCCACTGGCCTCGGCGGCTTCAAGCAGATGATCCCGGCTGGCCTCGGTGGCCACCTGCCCCTCCAACCGGAACACGCCATCCGTCAATCGGGCCCGAAGGACAGGCTCCAGATCGGGCACCAGACGAATCAAATCGGTCACCTCACACCCGGCTTTCCGCATCGGATCCAGCAAGATGGCCAGAGGAGCACGCCCCTTCGAAGCCGGACGGTCTCCTTTGAGGGAGAGCCGGTTGCCATCTAGGATGACTTCTCCGCTGCCATCGGCAAAGAAGCCTTGGAGAAAGGAGGGAAGCGCCGCCAACCAACGCGGTGCCATAACTCCTGAATCTGCTTCCAGAAGGTTTTGAACGGCTGCGTTCTTAGCGGACAGAGATTTCACCACGGAGGTGGCATCAGCCAAGTCTGGCAGGCGGCCGCTCACGACGATCCGGTCACCATCACGCTTCGCGATGAGCTGGGCGGGCCGGTCGGGTTGGAGATCGATCTCGCTCACCAGATTGCCATCCGAGGGCAGAAGAGCTCTGGCCTCCGCAACGAGCGCATCGCGGGCGGCCTCCCCTTTGATCCGGCCTCTCAGGACGAATTGGTGCTCGCCCAACTCAAGGCTCCCGTCCGGGACACGCTGAAAAAACCAGGCAATCAATGGCTCCGCGCTTACTCCCCACTCAGGTTTGCGGACGCGATCGCTCACCGTCAGTTCGTTCTTGATGGGGCGCGCTGAGACAACCGAAGCGAGAGCCGCAGCCAAGTCAGATTTGAGACTTTCCTCCCCCACGATCCCGGTCAGACTCAGCCCCCCTCCGGTTCCGCTGACCGTAACCTTGGCGGCTTGATCCCGGGGACGCACGACCTCGATGTGATCGAAAAGACGCCCTGCGGGAGAAAATGACTGTGCCGTGGCGAGCGCCTCTTCCCGTGCCTCTTGGCTGGGAACCCGACCGGCGATCCTACCGTCCAGAAGGTTAAACTCGACCGTTACCGCCGAGAATCGATCGTCTGCTTTCAAGCCGGTGGCTGCCCGCTGTTGCAGCAGATGCTGATTCACCGGCATGGCCCAACGCCGCGAGGCCAAGGCATGCAAGAGGATCCCGGTGAAAAGGAGAATCAGGATGACAATTCTCATATATTACTGATGCTGCGCACTTTGGAGAAGAAGTTCCGCTACAAAGGATAATCTCTATTTCAATCAATAAAAAGCTACGATTTCAGTTACTCATTCAATCTGCGCATCGCCGGAGGGCCACAGACTGCACGGGAGGACCGCCGAGTTGCGATCTTTTCACCCCGCCGGCAGGGAGGCTCCACAGCACGCACACAGTCACTCCCACCGCCGCCCCGGGTTGGTGAAATCAACGGAGAGGATGTTATCATGGAGCAACTGGATGAGATCCTCGTCCTGCTCCGTCTGCAATCTGAGTGAACCCCGCCTCCGCCCCACCACAAGATGATCGATCAACTCCGCCAAGGCTGAGGACTCAAACGGCTTCTCCAAAATCCCCGCGAACCCGTAATCCTGGGAGTCAAGCATGGCATCGTCGAGGATACTGCCGCTACTGAGGACACAAGTTGCCAACGGATCAAAGTCGAGGATCCGCCCGCAGGCTTCCAACCCGCCAGAACCCGCCCCGACCTTCATATCTAAGATCGCTAAATCAAAACGGTGGCCGCGATTCATTGCCGTTTCATAGGCGTCTGCCGCCTCCCCCCCTTCCGCAACGGCGACGACCTGGTGGCCCATGCTCTCCAGGGTTCTTTGCAGAACAAGCCGGACCAGTTGTTCGTCATCCATGACAAGGACCCGCAACGCGTCACATTTCTCAAGGCCTGTCTCGATCGGGATGATTTCAGGGGTGTAATCCGCACTCGCCGGCAGGTAGAAATGGAAGACCGTTCCGCCACTGGCAGTCCGCTCCGCCTCCAGCCAACCGTCCTGCCGAAAGACGAGCGCTCGCGCCATGGCGAGGCGCATCCCTGCGTTGCATCCCAGAACGTCACTGTAGGGATGAAAGAGATGCTGGAGATCGTCGTCACGGAGCCGGACTTGATCCGCGACCAATGAAATCATGACAAAATCGCCCGGCAACAACCGTCCACCGCATGTCTGCCCCGGGGACGCCACCGTCCAGTTCCGCGCCGTCATGTGCATGCGGCCCGAGGAACCGGCCAATGCCGAAGCGAACGCCACCACATGATGAATGGCCTGCCCAGCTTGGGCCGGATCAATCAGAGCTTGCCACAGCCTCGGATCAAAATCGGCATCGAGTTTGCCATGGGTCCCGCTCAGTCCGCGAAGAGCGCTTTCCCAGGCAAGCTTCGCCGACACCTGAGGAGCGATCACTGGAGCCTCGCCGGTGGCAAAGTCGAGAAGACCGCGCGCCAGTTCGCGACCGCGCAAGGTGGCCTGGTAGGCACCTTCCAGCACGGTGGTCCTGGAACGGCTCGGAGTGCCTGGATCCTCCAAAGCGAGATGGAGATTACCCAGGACGACGGTCAGCACATTGTTCCACTCGTGAGCTATCCCTGAGGCAAACCGCTCCAGAGCGACTTGCGCCCGCTGCCCGGAACGTGCCTCTATTTCATCCCGGTAGCCGGACGCTAGGCGCATCCAGATCGTGCGATGAACCTTCCCGTCGATCTTCGCCCGTTGCAGGCTCAGCCGCACCGTGAACGGGATACCGTCCGCACGTACCGCTTCCGCCTCGGTGACAAACGTTTTTCCCTCAGGCGCGTCCAGACAGATGAAGCCAAAGCGGGGGCCGAAGAGATCACCTACTGCGCGACCATCCAATTGGTCAGGAGTGACCATCCAGAGGCTCGCCGCCACGCCATTGCAGAAGACGATGCGATCCTGGGAGTCGATGACCACAACCGCCTCAGGAGCGGCCTCCAGCACGGCCAAAAGGGAAGTGCTCGAACGGGAGAACTTCCGTTTGGAGCGTTCCTTTCGGGGACGGCGGACTGGTGCGGAGGAAGGCATGGGAGTCAGCGGGTCACGTAGGCTTCCGGATAGCGGCCGGATTTTCGTTTCATATAGTCAAGCCAACGATCGGCGGCGGCTTGTTCCGCAAATCCGCCCGATGTCACCAAGCGGAAGAGCGGCTCTCCAGGGAGCGTATTCTCACGCCTGTAGATTACGGTCTCAACCCCCAGGGCACGGAGTTCCTCCTGGGTTTGGATCGCCGACGCAAGCTCATGAAACGCACCAAACTGAACCCGAAGAACCGGCCGGGTCGGTTCGGTTGAAGCGGCTTTCGGCAAATTCACGGGCGGGGGGAGACTGCCCGAGACAGGAGTCAACCCCTTCGGAGATGGACCCGAAGCGAGTTCCTGAGTGGGAACCGGCTTCTCGGTGGCGGCAGCGCCGAGTTCAGCGGGAGGAGCGGCGGCCAGTAGAGTCACGCTGACGTCAGCGTAACCGTCCCGGAGCAGATCGAGCTTCTCGGCGGCGGCCCGGGAGACATCAATGAGATTGCCTGCGATATAGGGACTGCGATCGTTGATTCGAACGAGGACGCTTTGCCCACTTTTCAAGTTCGTCACACGCACCCAACTCCCCAGAGGAAGAGTCGCGTGGGAGGCGGTGAAAAGTTCCGGATGATAGGCCTCCCCTGAAGCGGTCTGCCCACGGAAATCGGCACGGTAATAAGAGGCGGTGCCTTGACCGACGACCACCGGCCCCTGCGCCGCCGCGAACGCGGGGACGAGGAGAAATCCCAAGCAGAGCCGGGACACGGTAGAGGAGATGAAGCCGGTCGCCATGGTTTCTGAAAACTAAATCCATCATATCCAAGCAACCAATTAGAGCAACTGTAATTTACAGAATTTCAAAGCTTCAGCTTACCGGAATAAAAAAGGCGCGCCTCCCTTTCGGGAAAGACGCACCTCATCCGGCCAAATTGGGAGCTGGCCTCAGTTCAAACCGTGAAGAGGATTGGCCTGACTGCCTTTGGTCCCAAGGGCCAGCAAGAGGTGGGTCAGGCTGGGGCAATACCGGACAATATCTTCCGCTAACGTCCGCAACTCCTCTTCGGAGGCGAGCGGGGTGGAAAATGGGGTGTGTGAAGCGCGCGCTGAATCCCGCGCTTCTTGGTTCGGTTCGTTGATGTTCATGGTCGTGTGTTGTGTTTGTTGTGTGCAGAAAATGTGTTCAAAACTGCGCCTATCAATCTGCGCTTCTGAGATCATCCACGATTTCACCGCCCCGCCGCATCTCTCGCATTTTCTCTGCGATCAAGAGGCTGGCTGTCTCGGCCACGTTGCGCCCATATAACCCTTCTTCCGTGAGCAACTCGAGGAGCTCGCGGACTCGTTGGGTGGTCGAGATTGTGATCTGCACAGTCTCGACGGTGTTTTTGGCTCGGGCCATTTGTCATGGATAATAACCGGGTTTTTATGGCATTCTAATTAGAATAGGTCAACCCTTACCTACCTTAAATTTCGGATTCGTTACTTTTAGTCTCATCCTTACCTTGAACCGAGATAGACAGGAAACATGAAATTACAAATTAATTCTGCTGATTATTGTATTTTTACACTCCGGGAGCGGTTTTCCCGCCTGTTTCAGCTCACTTTCTAGGCGTGAATATCCGGAAGAAACTCGCCCCAGATGCGACATGCGTCCTATGCAAGCCTTATCAATGCACAAAAGAACAGTGCATATACGCTTTATAGCGAAGAGCCACAACCGCACGGAAGGGCGCTAACTGTGAAAGCCGCAACCAAACGAGGAAGCCGAAGGATCTCCTGGAGGAACAGAGAAAGCCCCCCCCGGCAAGACGGGCTGGGCCACGCAATCCCGGGGGACGGGACTTACGCCAGCGCGGCTTCGGAAAGGGCTTCGACCGCCGCCTGAAGTGTCGGAAGATCTTCGACACGGATGACCGTAGCGTTCCGGTCAATGCGACGCATCAACCCCGCCAGCACCCCGCTCGGCCCAAGCTCCAAGAAAGTCCGGTTCCCGAGAGCCAGCAGGCTCTGCATGCTTTCGGACCACCTTACCGATCCGGTGACCTGGCGGGCCAGGGTATCGCGAATATCGTTGGCGTCAGTCACTGGCCGGGCCGCAATATTGCAGACGACGGGAATCCTGGGGACGTGGATTTCCGCTGCGGCCAGTTCAGGGATCAGGGCATCCTGAGCGGATTGCATTAAGCGGGAATGATAGGCACCGGCGACGCTAAGTTCCTTCGCAACACGGATCCCCTTCTCCGAATAAACTTCCAGAGCGCGGGCGATGCCATCGCGTTTTCCAGAAAGCACGATCTGTCCTGGAGCATTGAAATTCGCCACATCGACCCCGCATTCGGCAGCCAGTTCATGCACGGCATCCTCTTCGCCGCCAACCATCGCGGCCATGGATCCTGCGGTCGAGTTGGTGGCATCTTCCATGAGCGCACCGCGCTTCGCCACCAGCCGGAGCCCGGTGGCGAAGTCAAACGTGCCAGCGACCGCGTGGGCGGTGAACTCCCCCAAAGAAAGACCGGCACAAGCGACGGGACGCAGATTGGGGAGTCGCTCCTGAAGAAGCTCCCAACAAACGATCCCATGCACGTAAAGCGCTGGCTGGCAACGCGAAGTCCGAGTCAATTCGGCCATGGGCCCCTCAAACATGACGCGGCTCAAATCGAATCCAAGAATGGCGCTGGCTTCTTCGAATCGCCGTCTCGCCAAAGGATAGGCGTCGATCAGATCGGCTCCCATGCCGGTTTGCTGGGCACCTTGGCCCGCGAACAGTAGAACCACGTCGTTCAACATTCCCGGCCTCTACGGGGGTTTCACTGACAAATCAACCTAGAATTCGACATCGCAGCCAATCCACCGTCTCCCGCGCCGCCAACTCCAGCCATTTTCCTGCCCGAAGCATCGATTCCGCCTCTCCGGTTCCGGGTGGAGCGATCGCGCGAGCTAGGTCGAATTCCCGCTCCAGTCCGCAGCCTTCCTGAACCCTGCCCGCCAGGGCCACCACCGGTTTGCCCAAAGAGCGGGCGAGAACTGCGACCCCGCGCGGACCTTTGCCATTTAATGTCTGGTGGTCGAGACTCCCCTCCCCCGTGATCACGGCGTCGGCGGCTTCCACCGCTTCCCTCAAGCCCGTCAGACCGGCCACGAGAGCGAATCCCGATTGCAACTCCGCGCGACCAAACGCCATCGCTCCAAATCCAAGCCCACCTGCGGCGCCAGCTCCGGGCAAGTCCCGGCCGTGAAATCCGAGATCGCGCTCCACCAAATCGGCGATATGACGCAAGCGGCGTTCCTGTGCTTCGATCGACTCCGCTGCGATGCCCTTCTGAGGGCCGTAGACCCGGGTAGCGCCTTGCGGTCCGAGCAGCGGATTGGTGACGTCGCAAGCGGCCACTAGCGGAGGCAAGCCCAACTCCGAACGGCGGAGTCGCACCACTCGATCCAATTGCCGAGGAATATCTTCAACCTGCTGGCCTGCGGAATCGAAAAACTGAAATCCTAGCGCATGCGCCATCCCCGAGCCGCCGTCATTGGTCGCACTGCCCCCCAACCCGAGAAGGATCCGGTCGACTCCCAAATCCGCCGCCGCCCGTAACAACTGCCCGGTCCCGAAGGTGGACGCCCGCCACGGGTCGCGCTCCTGGGGAGAAATCCGCCAGAGGCCGGAAGCCTCGCTCATTTCAATGATCGCTACATGGTCCGCCCCATTCCGCACCACGACAAAGGATGCCTCGACGTTCCGCCCAACCGGGTCCTCGACTTGGCGCGTCTCCCGGTGACCGCCCAGAACGGAGCGGATCGCTTCCGCCGTGCCCTCACCGCCATCGGCCAAAGGGAGGATCCGGCAGACAAATTGGTCACCGAGCCCCGCCGCGATGCACTCGGCCGCTTCCCGCGCCGAAAGTGATCCCTTGAACTTGTCTGGCGCGATGAGAATCTTCACAGCCCAACCTTATCGCCGCGACAAGTTCGCTTCGACAACAGAAACCATTCTCTGTAATCTCGCGATTCGCGCATCCGTGTCCGGGAGCGAACCGAACTCCGTAGATCAACGCCAGATTTCACCTATGACCCGTCGTCTCCTGCCCTTTTTGACGCTACTCGCCTTGGCGACTCCGTGTTTCGCCCAAAACGGCGACAAGCCCGGCCACGAAATGAGCCCGCCGCCAGAGGAGTGGAACGTGCCTGCGCCCATGCTCACGCCGGACGAAGCGCTCAAGTCATTCCAATTTGGGGAAAGCGGATTCACCTTGGAACTCGTCGCCGCCGAGCCACTCGTCATCCACCCGGTAGCGATGGCATTCGACGGCAACGGGCGCGCCTGGGTCTGTGAAATGCGCGGTTACATGCCGGACGTCGACGGCCACGGGGAGGACAAGCCGACGGGGCGGATCAGCATTCTCCTTGATACTGACAACGACGGAAAAGCGGACGAAGCCAAGGTGTTCCTCGACGGCCTAGTGCTTCCTCGCGCCCTGCAGTTCGTGAAGGGCGGCCTCATTTGGGGCGATCAAGAAAAGCTTTACTTCACCAAGCGGCAAGGAGCGGACGGGCTCGATGCGGGTGAGACCACGGTGCTCGACGACCTCTGGGCCCCGGGCGGGAGTGTCGAGCACAAGACCAACGGACTCGCCTACAACTTAGATAACTGGCTCTATAACGCGAAGAGCGAGTGGCGCTATCGCTTCTCTGGCGACAAGCTCCTCAAGGAAAAGACCGAGTTCCGCGGTCAGTGGGGCCTTTCCCAAGACGACCAGGGGCGCATCCTCGCCAATACGAATTCCAGCCTAGTCGCGATGGACACGGTTCCGCCCTCTTATTCCATGCGGAACAGCAGTCACAAGTTCGCGGGTCCGACCACGGTCAAGATGGCGAATGAGGTTTACCCAATCCGGATTACCTGTGGCGTGAACCGTGGCTACATGGCGGAGACCCTTGACGAACGAGGCTACCTCCGGAGCGCCACGGGTTCGGGCGGCCCCACCATATATCGCGGTGACAACTTCCCCCCCGCCTTCCGCGGAAATGCGTTTATTCCCGAACCCACTGGCCTGCTCTTAAAACGAGCCATATTCACCGAGGATCAGTACGAAGTTCCGGTGGCGACCCAGGCCTATGCAAACAAGGAGTTCCTAGCCTCCACGGACGAGCGTAACCGCTGGGTCAATGCCCACACCGCCCCAGATGGGACACTCTACCTCGTCGACCTCTACCACGGCATCGTCCAGCACCGTGAATTCGTGACCACTTACCTGCGCAATCAGATCATCAAGCGCGAACTGGACAAAGACAACGAGACCGGTCGAATCTACCGGGTCCGCTGGAGCGAAGCCCCGCGCGGCGTCTTGCCCCGGATGGAACAAGAGAGTTCGGTCGAGCTTGTGGCCCACCTTTCTCATCCCAATGGCTGGTGGCGGGACACGGCCCAGCGCCTCATTGTCGAGAGCGGCGATGCAACTGCGGCCCCGGCACTTCATGCTTTGATCGCCTCTGAAGCGACGTCTGCCCTCGCCAAGGTTCATGCGCTCTGGACCCTGGAAGGACTCGGACAAGTCCAGCCCAACGACATCCAATTTGCGCTCCAATCGTCGGATTCAGTCCTTCTCTCCCACGGATGCCGGGTCGCTGAAACCTTCCAAGGCACGCCAGCCGAGGCTGAAGTCGCCTCGCTGGTGGCTGCCTTGAAGAGCCCATCGTCGGCAGTTACCCGTCAACAAGTGGCCTCTCTCGGAGTCTTCCGCGGCCCAGGCAAAGCCATCGCCCGCGAAGGTTGGGCGACACTGGTGTCTGCGGCACCAGAACAAGACCCGCTCTTTCTAGACATGGCGATGAGTGGGATCTCTGGAACGGAGAGCGAAGTGCTTGAGTTAGCACTTTCCCGGAAGCTGCCTATCGTGCCAGAACTGATCCGCGCGTCTGCGGCGACGGTGAAAACCCCAGAGGCCATGGGCTACCTGTTCGCGGCCTTGACGTCGCCCCAGATCCCGGCAGGGGATCAATCCAAATATCTCACCGTGGTGGCCCAAAACGTGGCGTCTCGCCGTCAGGGTTCCGCCTGCGCAACGCTTTTGGAGAATAGCTCCGGGCAGGATGCTTGGCGGGGTGCCGTCCTCAAGGGCTTCATCGCCGCCGGCAAGACCAAGGGATTCAAGCGTTTCCCATTGGTCCCGGCTCCCGCCCTGCTCGCCAAACCGGGGGACGACAAGACCTTGCAGGCCGCGGCGGCCATCTTCGACCTCTCCGGAAAAGCCCCGGTCAGTTACCTCAAAACTCCCGAGCATCATCGCCTTTACTCGCTGGGGCAGACGGAGTTCAACAAGCTCTGCGCCACCTGCCACCATCCGGAAGGCAAGGGCATGGAAACCTTGGCCCCCCCCCTCCTTGATTCTCAATGGGTGCTCGGACCCGACAAACGCCTGACCGCTTTGGTGATGGAAGGTCTGATGGGTCCGATCGACGTCAACGGAACCCTTTACGATGTTCCCAAGGTCCAACCGGTCATGCCGGGGGTTCGTTTCAACCCCGAACTCAGCGATGAAGAAATCGCCGGAATCCTCACCTACATTCGCAACAGCTGGGAAAACGCCGCTCCGCCTGTCGATCCCTCCGTGGTCAAGGCCTGGCGTGAAGGCCAATCTCCGCGTGCTCCGTTCACCGCCGCCGAGGCGATGCAGATTCAGTAGACTCGCCCCATGGCCAAAGGCTACGATTCCAACCAGGAGCGGCTCCGCGCTCTCTCGCTCCTCGGGAAAGATCTCGCCCGGCGCGCCAAGTCGAAGTGCGAAATCTGTCAGGCTTCGGGCGTCTCCCTCCGGATCCATGAGGTCGCGCCCGCGCCCAAAGAGCCCGACCCGGATCATGTGATCATGGTCTGCGCGGCTTGCGAAGAAGCCCTTGACGATACGGCCACGCCCTTGGAACCGAACCGTTGGCGCGTCCTCACGGAAACGCTCTGGAGCGACGCTCCCGCCGTCCGCGTCAGCGTGGTCCGCCTTTTGCAACGGCTCGCCAAGAACACAGACTGGGCCCGCGAGACCTTGGACGAAGCCTATCTGGAAGAAGGCATCCTGGAATGGGCGGCCAAGGGTTGATGCGCAACCCGGAGCCGCCGTCAGGGTTTCCCTTTCATGCGCGTTCTTTGCCCCTTCGCTTTCCTGCTTCTCTCCACCCACCTGCTCGCTCAGCAACCCGGCAAAGGCTTCGATATTTGGGACCAGAACAAGGACGGGCGACTCGTGCGGGAAGAAATTCCGGAGAAAGTCCGGGGGAACTTCGATCGGGTCGATACCAATCGCGATGGATTCATCAGCCGTGAGGAAGACGCTGCCTTTCACAAAGGACGTGGCGGTCAACCAGGAGGCCGCCCCGCGCCTCGCACCATCGCCGGCGTGAAGGCCATCAGAAACCTCGACTACGCGGGCAGCGGCAATCCTCGGCAAATGGTCGACCTCTATCTTCCGGAGAAATCCGCTGCAACTGGACCACTTCCGGTCGTTTGCTGGATCCACGGCGGTGCCTGGCGCGCTGGGGACCGGGCCAACGGCGCTCAGGTGGCCCAACTAGTCGCCACGGGCCGATACGCCGGGATTTCCATCGGCTACCGACTCACGGACGAAGCCATCTGGCCCGCGCAGATTCACGATTGCAAGGCGGCCATCCGCTGGATTCGCGCCCACGCCAGCGAGCACGGACTCGATCCGAATCGCATCGCGGTGTGGGGCTCCTCTGCCGGGGGACACCTCGTCTCCATGCTGGGGGTCTCCGGCGGCGTGCCCGAATTAGAAGGGCAGATCGGGCCGAATCTGACCCAATCCTCGGTGGTGCAATGCGTCGTTGATTTCTACGGCCCCAGCGATCTCCTCACCATGGACGATCAAGGCAGCAAGATGGACCATTCCTCCGCAGATTCCCCGGAAGGTCTTCTCCTCGGCGCGGTGGTCAAGGATGCGCCCGACCGGGCTCGCTCCGCCTCACCGGCCCACCACGTCAACGCCGGAGATGCACCCGTCCTCATCGTGCATGGCAACATCGATCCGACGGTGCCCTACCAGCAATCCGTGATCTTCCGCAAAGCCCTCGGGGACGCGAACGTGCCCGCCAGCTTGCTAACCGTTGAAGGCGGTGGGCACGGCCCGGGATTCGGCCCCGCCGTCACGGAAACCGTCCATCGCTTCCTGGCCTTCCAGCTGCTCGGCGAAGGCACAGGGCCGGGCGATGCGACGATTCCGGCGCAGGGGCGCTGACTTACTTGCCGCCCTTCTCGAGGATCTCGCGGGCCTTGTCCACCGAGATTCCACCCGTCACCAGCGGATAGCCCAGCATGTCGCCACTCGGTTCGAACCCATTGCCGTCCACATCGACGAAGATCGGATTGTTGTAAGCGCAGGGGTGAATCTTCGCCTGATCGCTGGTCCCAAACCCCTTCTCTAGCGTTGAGTTCTCACCGATCGCCACCACGATGAGGTGGGCATCCCGCTCCAGCTGGACCTTGATCGGCTGGGTGAAGCGGACCACGTCTTTCGTGAACATCGCGGGGTGGGAACTCCGGGTAAAGTTCAGCTCCGGCACCTGACGGCCATTCACGAGGACCTGGACGCGATCGATGTCATACCAGTCGGCGCATTGCACTTTCACGTTGAGCGTCACCTCGCGCTCTTTGGCCACGACCGTCGCACCCGCCATTTCCCCTTGCGAGGTGCTCACCTGAAGGAACGGACCACTGGAGAGCACCATCTTGCCGGAAGTGGCGTTGACGATGATTTCGGGGGAGGAAATGCGTTCCGGATCATCGGTGCTGGAGGGCAAGTAGGTCCGCCAGCTTCCGACCCCGTTGCCATAGACGGTGTGGGCATCGGCCACCGCCACGCCCCAAATCCGTTTTCCGCTGTTGAGGAGCTGGAGCCAGATGAATTCCCGGACGGTTTGGACCCGGGCGCCCTTGCCCAGGGGATCCCCGATGAGGAAAGGTTTTTCCGTCAGGATCTGGGATCCGCTATAGTTTTCAGTTTCGACTCCGTCGACGAGGCCTTCCAGGAATTGGAAGCCGCCGTCGGCCGCCCCATCCAAGTTGCGGTCGATAAAGTTTTCCGTGAGATCAGGGTGATTGATCTGAATCCAGCGAGCCCGCTGCGGATCCCAGCCGCCGTGATTGCGCAAGTGGTTGGCGTTGATCCGAGGATCAGGTTCCCAGACCGGAGCGCCGTTGTCCTGGGTGTGGTAGGCGGGAACGAGAGGGAAACAGTTGAGGTGAGCTCCGCGTCCGGTCAGCTCCATGCCGATCACCGTGCTCATGAACTTCCGCAGCCCCAGCTTTTCAATGTAGGGCGCCCAATCGAAAATCCGGTTGTGCTCGGTCGTCGGCGCGAACTCGATGTGTTCCGCCGCCAGGTTAATGACCCGATCCGGGGTCCCACAGACGTTGTCCCCGCTCGGCGTGCTGTGATTGTGAAAATCCGCCGCGATCCAGCCGGACGAGTCCACTTGCCGGACGAGCTTCGCCGTCACTCCCAAGGTTTTGCCAGCCTCCACTGTGACCTCCTCCTCGTGATGTCCATACTCCGGACCGCGCGTCACGACGATCCGGTAACTCCCGGGAGCGAGGCGAACCTCGAAGTTCCCGCCTTCGGAATGCCACTGATCGACGGCTCCGTGGGCGCGGATTTTCGGTCCAAGATCCGGATTCGGGGTCCCCTTTGTTCCGTGAAATTGCACCTTGCAGGGGATCGACACCCCTGCCCCATCGGACACCGCGAAACGCACCGACGCCGGAGCCGCCAGAGTCACCGCTGCACCGTTGGCCACGTCTTCCACCGCGTTTCGGCCCGGAGCCGTCACGCGCACTTTCGCGCCAGTCTTGAGAAACGGAATGGCCAATTCGCCATTCGCAGCCGGATAGGCGGAGAGCGAAAGCTTCTCTGTCAGCGCGAATTGCGCCACTGCATCGGCCAGGCCCTGGCCGGCCTCATCTTTGATCGTGAAGCGCCACTCCGCGCTTTCCCCGGATTGCGCAGCGACCCGTCCAAGCGCCTCGGCGGGTGAGGTTCCGACCGCGATGAAGCGCTTGATGCGGAACGTTTGCCCCGGGGCAAGCTGAACCTTGTCCACGGGCGTGCCCGGTTCCATCCAAGCCACCGCGTAGCCGCAATGGTCCGCCGGATCGACCGATTCCGCCCAGCGATACCGACCTTGAGCCCCCTCTTTGTCGAGCTTGGTCCAGGCGTCGCGAACTGGGAGTTCACGCGGCCCGCCAAAGGCATTTGTCCACTCACTGGTGATCCAGAGACCGGCTTCGCCGTCGCGCATCCGGTATTCGTGACGCACCGCCAGACCGCCCCCCAGCGCTGCGGTGCGCGCCGTTTCGATGACTGCCTCTGCCTCTCCCGGCCGGGAAACCATGCGCACCCAGGAGACCGCCCCCTGCTGATTGCTCGGGGTAAAGATGGTCAGTTGATCATTGCTCCGCCCGCGCAACGTCAGATCATAGAGACAACCCGGAGTGACGCCGCCCTCTCCATAAAACGTGCTCATGTTCGGCCGGCGCTGCGGCGCGTTGTGAGAGATCACCGCTTCCACCACGTCATTGCGCATCACGAAGTCGCCAACGATCCCATCGGCCTCGCGTCCGCCGGGAAGTTCCGCGACGTTTCCGGAATGGATCTCGACAATCTCCGGGACGGACCAAAGGGAGCCTGGACACAGCAGACCGAGGAGGGCAAGGGCGGAACGGGGGTTCATTCCCCCACCTTGAACGATCGCGCCCCGGCTGAAAAGCCCCTTCCCACAGGAAAAACTAAGGAGACTCCCTCCCCGCCCGCGACAGATTCTCGCGGAGCTTGGTGACCAATGCGCCACCGCCGTCGGGCGCGATGCCGAAAAGCGTTCCCGCCGCCAGAAGATCCTCCCCAAAACGGATCGCTGCCTTTTGGTGGTCACGGCGGTCTTTGGCCAGCACGAGGATATAAGGTCGTCCCCTGCGTTCCGTGACGTGAGTCATCTCCAAGCCGGCCCCGTCGATCTCCCGGTGCATGTGCCCGCGATCATCGGTGTTGGCCTTGATCCGGAAAGTTTGCAGGTCTGGGTGCGCCGCAAAGGCATTGATCTGGATGCACCATTCGCAACCGCACTTCACCCGGCGCCTCTGGCTCCAATCTTTCGGAACTCGGGGCGCGGCATCGGTCGCCCCGATCAGGGCAGTCGCCGTCGCTTCCCACAGAATGCGGAAGGATGCCCGCTTCCGCGTTGCTTCAACGGCGGCGAGTTCTGCAAGGGCGGGAGCCAGAACCGTGATCGGCGGAAAGATGAAGGGGTGGGCATTCAACCCTTCTGCCCCGGAGGTGACGAGATTCGTTCCCCCGGCCTCCTCCAAGGCGGCAACCAACCGGATGACGAATCCGGAATCCACCGGATGCCGCGGAGCTACCGGAGGCGAATAGGTGGCGTAGCGACCGTAGTAGCGAGGAGGCGCGACCGGAAGCCGGACCGTGCCCAACCGCTCCACGATGGTGGATCCCAAGGTCGCGATCGATTCCTTCCACTGCTGCGGGGACCTAGGAACCTCGTCGAGGAAAGCCCGAAGAAGAGCAACACACCCTTCCGGGGCAACGGAAAACCTCGCGGAGATCACCTCGCCCAGCTCTTCAACCGCTCCCTTGGGACCGAGCGGGAGGCAGGCCCGCGCCAGGGGAAGCGCCTCCGCTCCATCGAACCACCGGACTGCGATCCGGCTGACAGCTGGTTTGACCAGAGGGCTGTGTCCCATGCGGTCCAAAATATCCCACCAAGCCCGCCGATGTTCGGGAAGCGGAGCCGCGTCGTATTCGGAAAACGCACCCCAGCGATCCAGAATCGCCTCCGCCAGCCGGAGCAGCGCGGTGCGGGGCTTCCCACGACCGGGTGCTTCCCCCTTGTTTCCGGCGATCCATTGGTCCGTCAGCTCCCGAAGATAGGGCAACGCGGACGCCGGACCGCCTTCGAGCAGGATCTCCCCGGTCCGGACCCGTGGCCAGAGGACAAGGCAAGCCCGGTGGTAGGATCGCTCATAGGTAGCTCCCGTGTTCCCCGTGGCTTCGGTGACGCGTTGTTCATCCGGAGGCTCATCCTTTAGCGCGCCGATGGGAAGTAGCTCTGCCCCCTGAAACCGCAGCTTCCCGAAATCCACTACCTCCCCGGTGATCGCACGGAAGCCGTCCAGATCGAAGGTTGGATCGTCCGGATACGCGATTTCAAAGTCCGCGTCGTCGTCAGGCTCTTCCTCGTCGTCAGACCAATCCCGCCAGCGTCTGGACGAACGGGGCTCGTAGACGATCTCGGCAGCGCCGGTTTCCTCGATATGGACGATCGCCAAATGCAGGGCCAGGTCCGCGGCTTCGGCGGCGTCACGGAGAACCTTGGCCACGGCCGCATCCCGGTTCTTCAACGCGGTGAAACCCAATCCCTCGGGCGTGTATTCGTGGTCCAGAAGACAGACCAGCTTGCGGGCCGCCGGCGGCTTCCCGAACCAGGTGCGCAAGAGGCGGGTCGCCTCCACGGCTTGTGGGCGGTGGTCGGGTGCCGCGAGGATTGAGCCGGTGTGAGCGCGTCCTTGAATCAGGTTGTAAACCAGGCAAACCCGGTAGCCCTTCGTGATCGGGAGCACCTCGTGCTGGCAGTCCGCGTAGAACGCCGCGTAGGCGAGTTCGGACGGCTCTTCGGTGAGGAGGCTGAGCGTGGCTTCCCTGCCTTGGTGCCGGATCACCAGATCGCCGCCCGCATGCCGGGAAGGCAGGGAAATGACCAATGTTCCGAACATCCCTGGCGCTTTCTCCGTATCCCGGTGGGTTACGAAGAAGCTACCGGGTCCATAGATCAGCAGTTTGTAGAACTCCGCGAGCACCGGTGTCTCCAGACATCCCAGCTCTCGGGCGCAAGTGGTCACGATTCCTTCGAGCGTCGCGTCCCAGGATTTCCCAGTGATCTTGACCTGGTCAGGTGCCATCTGCCAGACCTTGCGCACTGCGGGATCCACGACCGTCTCCTCGCCCCGCCCATAAGGAGCCACTTCCGCAAGCCGGAGCCACTCCTGCGCCTGCTTGGCTGGGACCGGAAAGGAAAGCTGTCCGCCGCCCTTCGCAGTGATCTTCGGCAGCGCCACCTCGCGCCGCCCCGTCGAAAAGTAATCCCCCGGCCTCTCGATGGTAGCCAGGAGCTGCGTCAACGGTTGCAGCGCCGGGTCTTCCTCGATCGGGATCGGCGGATGGGCCATTGGAAAAGCTCCTTCCGTCAGGAAACGCTGGCGGCCGCTGCGGCAATGATTGCGAAAAAACTCTCCGGTTGAAGACTGGCACCACCAATGAGTCCACCGTCGACATCCGGCTGCGCCATCAATTCCACCGCGTTGTCCGGCTTCATGCTGCCGCCGTATTGGATGCGAATCTGCTGGGCGACGCCGCCGAACAACTCGGCGAGCACGCTCCGAACAAACGCGTGCGCCTCTTGCGCCTGGGCCGGGCTGGCAGTCCGTCCGGTCCCGATCGCCCAAACCGGCTCGTAGGCCACGACCACCCGAGCCGCTTGATCCGCCGAGACACCGGCGAGGCTTCCCTGCAATTGCGTGCGGCAGACGGTTTCTAACTTCCCGGCATCGCGCTCATCGAGTGTTTCGCCGATACACAAAATCGGGGTAAACCCGCCAGTCAATGCGGCGAGCACCTTCTTGTTGATAAAGGCATCCGTCTCCCCGAAGTACTGGCGACGCTCGCTGTGGCCGAGCACGACGTGGGTTACCCCCAGTTCCGCCAGGAAAGGCGCGCCAACCTCACCGGTGAACGCGCCGCTCGCCTCCGGATGCATGTTCTGGGCGCCGAGTCCTACCAACGAATGGCCGAGAAGAAACTCGGAAGCCTTCGGGATCGAAGTGAACGGAGGAACGATGACCACATCACTCGCGCAGGAGGTCCCGAACATGGGAAGGAAGGTCCGGAGAAACGCAGCCGCTTCCGGCCGGGTCTTGTTCATCTTCCAGTTAGCGGCAACGATCGGGCGACGAGAGGACATGGTCGCCACCTAGCCACGGGGTCTGGCGGTGTCAAGCTGGGATGATCCTCACCGCGTGCAAGCCGGGCAAACCCCGTAAAACTGCAGCTCGTGGTAAAGATTGGTGAAACCCGATCCTGCGGAAATCTCCCGTTCCAACGTCTCCACCGGACAGGAGATATCCAGCGACTCCACACTGCCGCAGCCGGTGCAGATGAGGTAGTCATCATGGCGGTCCGAGTAGCGCATCGTGTAATGGGCCGAGCGATCGTGAAAGCCGAGCCGCCGGATCACGGAGTGCTCTTCCAGACGAATGAGCAACCGATAGACGGTGGCCTTGTCGCAACGGCCTTCGAGGGCAGTGGCCAAACCGGCCAACGTCATGGGCTTGGCCGCCTCGACCAGCGCCTGAAGGATGTCCTCCAGAGCTTTCGTGCGCCGCAATCCCGCAATTCGACAGCGATCGAGCGCGTCCTGGGTCAATTCTGCAGGGGTCTTCTCCAATTCGCCGCATCCTAAACGATTCGCGCGGGATTTCCATCCCCAGGTTCGTCGCCGCCAGGGGCAACGGCAAAGCCAAAGGCCTGGATGAAGGAACGGAACTCCTCGACCAAGCAGAAGGAGACGACAACGCCGCAGCTTCCTGAGCCATCGTTCGCACCGGGAACCCGGACGTTTCCCGATTGCGCTGAATCGTCCTCCATATTTGCTCGGGAGCCGCAGCTATCTTGCTCGGGCTCCGGAGCGTTTTGCCGCCAACGTCTCGCGAAACGCCATAAAATTGGAGTTCCGCACGAGGATCGTGAAGCTATTTGCTGCAAACGTTGGGCTAAATGGCTCTATCGATGAAATGATTTGCTGCATCGATGAAGCTCGATTGGCAAACGTTCGTGCATAGTTGGAGAACGGCCGGGGGGAGGACGATATTCATGGCGGAGCCTGGTAAGGTGGACATCTTGTCCGCCCGTAACCTACGGTGCTCCCCACTATCTCAAAGCCGGTCAGTCCCACCTCCTTCCGTCCGCTCTCCGCTTCTCACGATCTTCCCCTGCGCCACGGGAACCTCAGCAAGCTTCTTTGGGGCTTCGACTTTGGCCTCTGTGGACTCTGTGATCTCTGTGGTGAAAATGATCCCTCTTCACCACAGAGGACACCGAGAGCACAGAGGGAATGCGATCGGCGATGGAGCGATTCTCCCCACCCTGCAATCTCGTCACGGGCGGCCACATTCACCTACCTCCACGAATGCCGTCAAAGCTTGCGGCCTCGACGCAACCGTGGCAACGAACCCCCGCTCCGGGCTCCGGCTTCCGGCGCGCGCTGCCGCGGCGGCCTCCAGCGCGGTGCCCTACGCTTTTTTCATTCGGACTGGGCGGAAACCGATGAAGTAGTCCCGGATGACAGGATCGTTCCCGTCGCGGTCCGCAGAGCGGCAGTACCGAGCCGGGAAGCCCCAGCTCCCGCCGCGCAGCACACGGATCCCACCATTGGAAGGCCCAATTGGATCGGTAACGGTGGTCGAGCCAAGATTCGGGATATACCAATCCGCGCACCATTCCCACACGTTTCCGTGACAGTCGTAAAGTCCCCAGGCGTTGGGGCGCTTTTGACGAACGGGATGGGTTTTGCTTCCGGAGTTTTGGTCATACCACCCCAACTCATCGAGCTTGGCGCCGGGAAGATTCCACGGCCCGGAAGTTCCCGCCCGGCAGGCGTATTCCCACTGCGCCTCCGTCGGCAGGCGATAGTCCCAGCCCGGATGTTTCTCCGAGAGTTTCGCGCACCACGCCACCGCATCGTCCCAATTGACGTTTTCCACCGGAGCCTCCGGGCCAGAATCTTTAAAACTACTGGGATTGTTCCCCAGGACCGACTCCCATTGGGACTGGGTCACCGTTGCATCCGCGATCTCGAAGCCACGGGTCAAGGTCACTTCGTGGAGATCCTCATCGTCGTAGCGGCCCTCTTCGTTTTCCGGGCTCCCCATCTGGAACTTCCCCGGCTGAATTGGGATGAACTTCATTCCAAGCGTAGCCGCGAAATCCGGAACCGTCGGCCCTTCTACCGCAGGATCTCCCGTGGGCGCATAATGCCGGTCCAGGTCCGTGATCAAACGATGGAGATGAGCATTGAAATCCCGTCCGTGATCGACCAGAAATCCATGTCGGCGTCGCAAGGGCGCCAAACTCCCGGTCAGCACATCAGGCCCTGGCATGGTGGCGCCGGCCAGGAGCAGAGGCACCACCGGTATCTTGCGCTCCAGCGCGGCCTCGATCTCAATCCGCACGAAATCATCGTCGCGATCGTTCCGGGCACGGAGCAAGTCGGCCCACTGTGGACCAATCACGGCCAGAAGGACATCCGCCTTGCCGACCCAGGACCCCAGATAATCCACGAAATCCGCGCCAGGCGGGATCGTGTCCACATCCATGAAGACATGCCCCGTCCCGTAATGTTGTTCGAGCCGCTCATGAATCCGGGGAACGATCCCGACCGCCAGACCATGAAGATCCTCCCGCCGGTAGGAAATGAAGATGCGGAGACTCGGCATTGGGACGGGCGGACGTTACCAGAGGCATGACGAGTGTCAAACCAGTCCCCGGCCTTCGGTGGGAAGAGCTCGGGAGAGGAGAGCTTGAGAAAGGAGCAGGGAATTGGGCCACTCAAGCGGATCAGGCCCAACGGGCCGGGACAGGACAGCCCAGGGCGAAGTCCTGGGATTCTCGAATCAATAGACCGGAGCGCTGAAAGCGCGAGACAACCGGCGATTCCTCCCTAGGCTGTCCATCCGCATGGCCCAATCGTTGTCCAACCTTCACGTCCACCTCATCTTTAGCACGAAGAACCGTCATCCCTGGCTCGCGGCGGAATGGCGGACGGATGTTTGGCGTTATTTGGCGGGCGCGTTCGATGGCCAGAAATGCCATGCGCTGAAGATCGGAGGCGTGGCCGATCACGTCCATGCGTTGTTCGACCTGCACCGCACCGTGGCCTTGAGCGACGTCGTGGGCCAGATCAAGGCGGAGTCCAGCAAATGGATCAAACAGGACAAGAAGATCGGAGATTTTGCCTGGCAGGCCGGGTATGGGGCATTCGCGGTGAGCGCATCGAACCTGGATCAGGTAGTGGATTACATAGCCCGCCAGGAGGAGCATCATGCCAAGACGACGTTTCAGGACGAATTCCGGGCGTTCTTGGAGCGGCACCGGGTGCCGTACGATGAGCGGTATGTTTGGGATTGATGGCGCGTTTTGGCGAAATCGAACGGTTGTTCCGCCCCTTCAGGACGGGATGATGATCGGCGTGGAACCCAGGCCTTCGGTCGCCTCCGGCTCCCTTCGACCTGGGCTATCTTGTCTTGGCCTTTCAGGCCTATCGAATCCCGATTCAGGCCCAAAGGGCCGAGACAGGATAGCCCAGGGCGAAGTCCTGGGACTCGTGTGCGAAACGACCGAAGCGCTGAAAGCGCGAGACAACCGCCGCGATGACCCTGGGATTCATGGGCGCGGTTTCGGACCCATCGAAGGGTTGTCCCGCCCCTTCAGGACGGAATCCAAATCCATCCCGATACCCAGGCCTGCGGTCGCTTTGGGCTCCCTTCGGCCTGGGCTATCTTGTCTTGGCCTTTCAGGCCAATCACAGCACCGCATCACGCCCAACGGGCCGAGGCGCTTCGCGGGTTGAGAGGGTATGGTTGATCGTTGATGGGGTCGCCAGCGTCGCTCTCAACTCTCGACCAAAAACGGTCAATTCCACCCAGGCCCAACGGGCCGTGACAAGATAGCCCAGGGCGCAGGGAGCGAACAGCGACCGGAGCCCTGGGTTTGTCACGCACCAACATGCGAAGCGCTGAAAGCGCGAGACAATCGGCGGATTGACCGGGTTTTCGCGCCTTCTTTCTCACGCTCTCTGCTCTTCACGCTCTTCCCCAGCACCCCGGGAACCTCAGCAAGCTTCGGTTGGTAAGGCGGCGACAAGTCGCCCGCAGTCCGATGGTGGAGCGCCGTCAACGGTTTCCACCGAACAGCCCGCCAAACAAGCCTCGGCGTCCGCTCCGGACCCCGGCCTGCGCCTCCGCTTCCGGCACGGGCTGCGCCGCGGCCTCCAGCTGCGGCTCCGGCGCGGTGCCCACCGCTTTTGTCATTCGGACTGGGCGGAAACCGATGAAGAAGTTCCGGTCGCCAGGATTGCTCCTGAAGCGGTACGCAGAGCGGCAGTTCTGAGCCGGGTGGTACCAGCACCCGCCGCGCAGCACACGGTGCCCACCATTTGGCGAACCTTGAGGGTCGGCGACGTCACTAGGAGGGTAGTCGCCATACCAATCCGCGCACCATTCCCAAACATTCCCGTGCATGTCATGAAGGCCCCAGGCGTTGGGCTTGAGGGCGCCCACGTCGTGGGTGCGGCCTTCGCTGTTTTTGTTATACCACGCGTATTCAGCGAGGCGGGCTTCGTCGTCTCCGTAGCAATATTCCCTCGTGCTGCCCGCCCGGCAGGCGTATTCCCACTGCGCCTCGGTGGGAAGGTCACCACCAATCCATTGCGCGAACCTGCGGGATTCATCCCAATCCACTCCAACGACCGGCTGGCGCTCGCCATTCCATTCGGAGTTGTTCCAGTATTTCGGCTCCGTGGCTTTGGTTTCATTTAGAAACACGGCGTATTGTCCGTTGGTCACCGGATGCGCCGCCATCCAGAAGTCCTGGGTCAAGGTCACCAAATGGCCTTCGCGAAGAAATGTCCCGGCCGGAGTCCGCACGAAGGTGATCCCGGTGCGCGGCTCCACCCAGATGCCTTCGTCCACCGCGTCCGCCACTTCCCGCCCTTGACGGGTAAGCAGCCCGGCGGCGAGTCGGCGTAAGTCGCTCTTGGACGGGGCGTCGTGAGCCAGGGTTTCCAAGACGTCGAGGACGGCATCCGGCAAGCGCGGCCGGGATTGGAGACATTGGAGGAGACGGATTCGTCCCCCTTCGTCCCGCGCGGCGATCTGTTCCAGGATCGGCGTGGCGGGGAATTCGGTGCTTTCCTCCACGCAAAGCGAAGCCATGCGCATGACGGCGGGATCGCTCAAATCTTGCCCCAGGAGCACGCGGTAAAACGTCTCCGCCTCCACCTGACTCGCTTGGCGCGCTGTGAGCAAGGCCGCTTCCCGCCACCACTTCGCCCCCGCCCGTTCCGCGACGAAGGCCACCTTGCCTTCCCGCAAGGCATGCTCGCTGGCGAGGAATTCTTGGAAGGTGAGGTGAAGGAAGCCGAGGTTTCCGCCGCCCGCTCCGGCGAGGATGCCGCAGTCGTTGCGCATTTGGCTTAAGAATTCTTCGCCATTGGCGCCGAGGCGAGGGTCATTGAACTCCTTGAGGCGGCCCTCCACCAAGGCGGCCAGTTCCGTGCGCGGGGCGTGGGTGCGATCGTCTTCCCCGTGGAGATGCCAGGCGATCAAGCGCAGCAGAGCACGGCACTTCGTGGAATCGAACCCGCCTTTGCGCCAATAGGACAGAAGGACGTCGACGCAATGACTGTAGAGCTCCGCGCGGCTGTGCGGGAGTTGGGCATTGCGATGGAAGACGACGCAGAGGATCGTCAGCATGAGCGGGTTGTAACATAGCGCCCGGAGGCGGCCGACGCGGTATTCGTCCTGCCCGAGGATGTCGAGCAGCCCGGTGGTTTTCTCCTTGGCCACGACAGGTCCGAGCGAGAGAGCTTCCATGGCGGTATCGAACCAACGCTTCACGAAGATCTCCACCTGCTCCCAGGGCAAGGCCTTGACGTGGAACTCCTGGAACACCGGCGGCAGCTTGGCTTCCCCGCCCACCCCGCTGAAGCGGGAGGTGAGGAGGAAACGATCGCCTTTGTCGAAGCGGGCATCGATGGCGCCTTGCAGGTATTGGAGGATGGCGTGGCGCATCGGACCGCTGACGACTTCGTCGAGGCCATCGAGAATCCAGAGGACTTTGCCGCGTGAAAAGAGCGCTTCGCCCGGGGACTCGCCGAGGGCATCGGCGGTTTTGGTAACGACCCAATGCCGGAGGAGATTGGTCCCGGCGGCGGTGATTTCTTCCGCCCGGAGATCCCGGAAACGGAGGAGGACGGGGACGGTGTCCGGCTCCAGGCCGAAGTCTTCCGGGGAGCGGGTGCCGGAGGCCAGTTCCCAAGCGATCTTCTTGGCCACGGTGGTCTTGCCCGCGCCGGGTTCCCCGAGAATGCAGACGGCTCGTTTGCGGGTCTTGGCGCTCCGGGAGAAGGTCAGCTTCATGACCTCATCCCAGGGCAGGTCCTCGCGTCGATCCGCCCGGCCCAAGGCGCCGAAGTCCTCCCGCCCCTCCGCGTCCACGGTGCCCATGGAGTGGATGGCTTGGAACTGGAGATCCACGTAAACCTCTGAAATGGGCAGGACGAGCTGGATGTCTTGGCCGAGGCCGAACATACCGATGTCTCCGGCTTCGCGTTCGAGGCGTTGGAGGTAGGAGCGGACTTGGACTTCGGGCGTGTTTTTGGACTTTCGGCCTCGCCCGGCATCGACCGATTGGAGCGCTTGAAAGATCTTGTACGCCAGATCGGCTTCGGTGGTGAACTTGCCGACGCAATGGGCCTTCGGACCACTCACCCGATCCCGGAAGGCATCGATGCGGGCGCGATTGGGATCGCACTTTGACGGTGACCACGCATGCTCCGGATCCATGAGGAAGAGGAGACGCGGCATTTCCAAGGCGGAAGCCCAGTCGTATTCCATCTCCGTGATGGAACGGTCCTCCCCTTCTGGAATCGTGCCGTAGCGAAAGGCGTAGATGCCCAGGTAGATATCGGATTCTTCGACCTTGGCTTTGCAGAGCTGCAAGGCGGAGCGGTCATCGGCGGCGAAGCGCTCCATTTCGATGGTATCGAATCCAGCTTCGCGGCAGGTATCGATGGCCTTGTCCCGATAAGTGGGAAGATCCTTCGCGGTGCTGCTGATGAAAACGACCCGTTTGCGATCCATGGGATTCCCCTAACGACATCCCGACCGGGGCGCAAGCGGAGAAATGACGCCTGTTCGTTTCCGGACGGGCAACATGCCCATCCTACTTCGGAGGAGTAGCCCACCCGAGGTGTCTCGCTGAACCGGAAACCAGGGTGGATTTGTCAGGAAAAAACAAACCCAAATTCGTGACAAACTCTTAACACGGTTCGCATCCCACGAACTGCAAATCCTGTCTATCCTGACTGATGCAAAACAACATTGCCGCAGCGTTACCCGACGACAACCTCAAAGCAGTCCTCGAAGACCTCAACGCAATCCGCCAGCAGCTCCCCTTTCTGAAAGGGATGACCGCCGCCGAGCGCCGTTCCGCGCCAAAATTGGGCAGCAAGTCCCGGGCCTTCACCGAGCGCGCCTTGATCTTGGCCACGTCCGATGACAGCTTCCTCCCGCGCAAGTTCAACGTCGAAGAGTTCCGCACGGACGTCGATCTCTTCCAAAAACTCGACCGGATCGACAGCGAATTGAGCCGCCTCCGCGAACTCGTTGCCGACACCCGCACCTTGGCCGGGAGCGACGCCTATGTCGCCGCCCTGGACGTCTACGCCGCCGCCAAGCGCAACGGCAAAGCCGAAGGCCTGGATGAATTGACCGATCTCCTCGCCCAACGTTTCGGCCGCCGCACCCAAGAAGAAGGAAGCGACGGCAGCAAAGCTTCCTGAGCCGACGACCGCACTGGGAACCCGGACGTTTCCCGATTGCGCTCCATCGTCCTCCGAAATTGCTCCGGTGCCGGAGAGAACCTGCCCGGGCTCCGGAGCGTTTTGCTGCCAAAGTCTCGCGTAATGCGGCGAAGTTCGTGTTGTGCGGGAAACATGTGGAGCTGTTTGCTGCAAACTTTGGGCAAAGAGGCTCGGGCGATGGAGCCATTTGCTGCAACCATCGAGCTCGGCGGGCAAAGTTTCGTGCTTTTTCGGGGAGCGGCGGAGTTCTGGTGACTCTTCACCCAGCTTATTTCTCTCCCGCTTCAGCTCTCACGATCTTCCACCTGCCAACCGCTCGAAGCTGTCACCAGCTTCGCTACACGCCCAGCCTCGTAGCGAAGCCGCTGCTGCGGCATCGGGCGGGACCGGCGTTGATTCCACCCGCCAACCGCCCGAAGCTGTCACCAGCTTCGCTACATGCCCGGCCTCGTAGCGAGGCCGCTGCTGCGGCGTCGGGCGGGACCGGCGTTGATTCCACCCGCCAATCGCCCGAAGCGGTCACCAGCTTCGCTACATGCCCGGCCTCGTAGCGAAGCCGCTGCTGCGGCGTCGGGCGGGACCGGCGTTGATTCCACCCGCCAATCGCCCGAAGCTGTCACCAGCTTCGCTACATGCCCGGCCTCGTAGCGAAGCCGCTGCTGCGGCATCGGGCGGGATCAGCGTTGAATTCACCCGCCAACTGCCCGAAGCTGTTACCCTAGAAAGGAAAATGGGAACCGCGGATAACACGGATGGCACGGATGGCACGGATAAAGAGCCATATGCCCGGCTTTTTCCGCCTCCCTCTCTGAGTGAACCCAACGGTTGACGTAATCCTTTGATTATCCGCGCCATCCGTGAAATCCGTGGTTCTCATCACCGATTTTAGGGTTACCAGCTTCGCTACACGCCAGCCGTCGTAGCGAGGCCGTCACACGACATCCCGGCCAAGACTCATCACAAAGCGTTCCAAATTTGCTGACGCTCAGCAAAACTCCACCGGTGCCGTGAGCAGCGGCCCGAGGAAGGTCCAGAGCGACACGGCGCGATCCCTGGTCAGGATTCCCGTCTTCAAATCGTAGACCCACCCCTTTTCGTGGCGGAGACGGAAGACCTCGCTGGTTCGTTCCATGAGATGCATCGGCGCAGCCAACGCCCGCTGACAAGCTTCAGCAACGCTCTCTCCGGGGCGCAATCCGGTCAGGTCGATTCCTCCATATTCGAACCGTTGCCCGGAATAACAGAAGAGTTGCAGGCCCCTCTCCCGCTCCAAGAGAGAGAAAAACCCGGGCCCCTCTCCATAGAGAAAATAGGTGGGCTCCGTGAGAAACCGGGCGATCGACGGACTGGATATCACCCTCGGCTCGTCCTTGCCGCTCTCTTTGGAAAGAATTTTCCAGGAAACGGCGGGCTCGTTCTGCACGAGCCCCAGATAGCTGTCGATCCAATTGTGATAGAGCTCGAAGCGCTCCTCGGTATCACTCTTGAGCAATTCCGCCCCGTTCACCTGAAAGCGCATCAGGAATCGGTCAGGCTCCGCCAGTTGCGGCTGGCTAAGGTATTCCACGAGGGCGGCTTGCTGCATCAGTTGATGCGCGGCCTCGCTCACCTCATCCTCGACCGGGGCACCTTCGGCTAATTCTTGGAGCAAGCGGGCAGGATCGGCTCCTTGGAAGATCTCTTCCAAGACATCTCCATACATCCCAGGCGGAATGATATGAGCCTTCGGTTGCCTTCCTCCCCGCGCCGGTGGTGAGGGCCGACCGGCTTCCCGAACCGCTTCGGCCGAAGCTTCCAAACGGTCACGCATTTGACGGACCTTCACGAGCTGCTCCTTGACCAGATAATAATGCTGATCGATCGGCGTGGCGTGGTCCTCGTCCGGCTCCTGCCACGCATCCATATCCGCCTGGATCCGTTGAAGATAGTCGTTGGCCTGGTCCACGATATCCAGGGCGGCGTCGTTCTTGAGCGCTTCTCCCGGGAAAACTTCACGACCAGCGGCTCCCAATGTTTTGGCGATAAGGTGAATCTCCCCTTCATCCACACGGGCTTGAATGAAAGCAGGCCCCCACTTGGATACCGCGCACAGTTCGGTCGCGATCGGCTCCACCAAGTGATCCTCGATCGCGCGCCGCAATGCCCGAGCCCCAAATTCCTTCACAAAACCGAGCCCCGCGAGAAGGTCATACACCGCCGGATCGACCGAGATACTGATCTTGCGCTGCCGTAAACCGTGGCGTTCCAAGGCGCGCTTGACCAAGTGAAAAACGATCCCCTCGATGTGTTCACGTCCTAGCTCATGAAAGGCCACGACCCGGTCCAACCGGTTGAAGAACTCCGGCCGGAAGAAATTCCGGGCAGCATCTGCATAGACCGCAGTGCTGGACAAACTCTCCGCGCCAAACCCCACTCGGGACTTGGCTTCTTGCGCCCCAAGATTCGAGGTAAGCACAATGATGATATTGCAGAAATCCGAGGTCACGCCATTGGCATCGGTGAGACGCCCGTCATCGAGCACCTGAAGGAGGAGATCGATGACGTCGGGATGAGCCTTTTCGATTTCATCGAGCAATAACACCGCGTGAGGGCGACGCCGCACGCCTCCGGTCAAAGCACCTTGTCTGCCTCCGAACGTGCCGATGAGCCGGGCGACGCTATCCCAGCCTCCATACTCGTTCATATCGAAACGCAAGAGGCGATCGGGACTGCCAAAGTAGTACTCCGCCAGCGTCTTGGCGCACTCTGTTTTGCCGACACCGGTCGGTCCGAGGAAGAGAAGCGAAGCGATCGGGCGTCCCGGGTCGTTGAGCTGGGCCTTGGCCAGGACGATGGCGTCCACCATGGCGGCGATCGCCTCTTTTTGCCCGACGATGCGCTCCTGGAAAAAGGCTTCGACCGTCCGGGTCTCCAGGACGTGTTGCCGGTCCATGAATCGCTGGCGCACGCCCGTCTTGCTCTCGAAATAGCGAAACACCTCACCCTTTCCGATTTCCTTTCCGGCGTAAGCGGCGGCGAGTTGGCGGAGCATTTCCGCGCCTTTGCCAGGAAAGGCCCGGCCGCGAACAAAGCGCCGGGGCAACTCCACCACCAGCGGCAGGACCTCGGGACCAAATCGGCAGCCGTGGAGTTGTTCCATGTCCTGCATCGTCCGGATGAGGATCCGGCAAGTCTCCAGATCGGCCGGTTCGCGGACTTGAACCACGCGGAAGAGATCGGCAAAGCCACGGTCGATCTCGCGAAGTTTTCGCCAAGCAGCCGAGGTGGCCTCTGCGATGACGCGGAGCTTGCCCTCTTCCAGGTGTAACTTGAGCACCTGCCCCACGGTCAGGTTGGAATCCCGGCTTTTCCCGGCGTGGAACAGACCAATGAGATCATCGAAATAGAGGACGTGACGCTCCTTGGCAGCCTCCTCCAGAATGGCAATGACGCGCTGCTCCCATTGCCCCAGAAAGCTCATCCCGGAGATGAGACGTTGCGGCGAAAGCAACCAGACCTGCTCGGTTTTCGCGGCACGTCGTTCGTGCAACCGGCGGATCGATTCATGAAGGATGGCTGTCTTTCCCACCTGATTGGGCCCGACCAAAACCAACGGTGCCGGAGCCTCTGCGCTTCTCGCCAATTCGAACCAGGAAAGCAAACCGGTCACTTCGGTCTCGCGGCACAAGGCTCGTTCCAAGTCATTGGGATACAACCGGTTCAGGCAGCGTCCGGTGCGCTCCAATTCCTGAGCTCCCGAGACTTTCTGGGCATCGCCCAGCAGGGCAAACGAAGGCCCTTCCTCGTCATCCTCCGGGATCTGGCGCGCGGACTGAATCTTGAGATCGACGGCGTCGAGGTGCGCGTAAACGATCTCGCTGAACTGATACTCGCTGAGATTCTCGTGATGCTTTTCGAGGAGTTTAAAATGCTCCGTATAGACTTCCGTGGCGCGCTGCTCCACGCCCTCCCCCGGCAAGACCTCGAAGGAGAGGCCGGAGATCTGCGGACTCACCGCGATGGTTCGACCTAGGGCTTCGAAGGTCACCAGGAAAATCCTGGAACGCAAGGTGTGGCGCCGGAGGCTGATGACTAGATCCAACCGGCGATGCTGCAAGCGTGGATGGAAGGCCCACTGAGCCAGGACATCATGCTCCATACCGGCCGCCTGACTGATCGCCGCCTTTCGCAGATCGCCCTGCAATCGGCGCACCGCGCGGTCCTCCCGGGCATCGGATTGCTCAAACCCAGAGAAGAACACCGGCCGGGCCCGATAAAACGGAGCCTGATCCTGAGGCGCGATCTTCTCGACGACGATGGGGATGGAGAGTTCCAAACTCATAAGGCTCGCTCCGCCTCCGTCACCAAACGTTGCCTGAGAATCCGCTCCAAGAGATCGAGTGAATAGTAATCGTGCCCTGACACGCCCATTTGGTCATCCTTCCAAGTCCCCCGGAGGAGGTTGTATCGCCGGTGCACCGGAACGCCGCGGGGAACGGATTGGCGGATTTTTTCGTGGTCAAACCAGGCTTCTTCCAGGGTTCCCTCAACGGGGTAAACCAAGAGCCGGTATTTCTTCTTCCCGGTCCGTTCCTCCATCTCGAACTCATGACCGCCGACCTCCCCCCGGAACCAGAGAAACGCCAATGGTCCACGAAATTCCAAGGCCAACGCAGCGGACTCCTCGCTTCGGCCAGCCAGATAGTCCTCCTCGGCACCTTGCGCGATCACCAGTGGTCTGATCCTGGTCTTATCCTCATTTAACTGCTGCTTGGCCGGCTTGCGTAAATAGGCTCCCAAACGGCAGGAGCAATCCAGCGACTGCGCGACGCGGAAATAGTCCTCCACGATGTTGAACAGGTGGGAACTTTCGTCCGCGTGAAAGAGCAGCAGAATCGATTGGGGAGCCCGTTCCGCCGCCGCGTAAAGAGAGAAGAGCAATTGCTCATAATCCTCCCCGGTGACCGTCACCTTCTTTCCGTCCGCGCTCCCGTGCCCCCCCTGCTCCAAGAGCAACATTTCTTCCCGGAGCAAGACCGCCCCGGTTTTCTTATCCAAGCTCTTGAGCAGGTCATCGACGGTCTCGCGCCGGGCGAAGATCGCCTTGACCTCCTCCCCAGCCGCGCCACTGCGCCGGTTCTGAGCCACCGCCCGCTCCAGGCGATACCGTTCGCTATTGAGCTCACTCACGAAGGACGCCCGGCTGAGACTCTGAAACTTGCGGCGCAAGGCTGCCACGGCCCCGAGTTCCGGAGAAACCTTGCCCGACAACGGGCCGTTCCCCTTGGTATAACGGATCTCGCCGATGCTGACCCGCACTTCCCCCCCCTCGCGCGAGGATTCGTTGAGGTTCTCCGCCACGCGACGCAACACTTCGATCCCCAACTGACGTCGCAACGGTCGCGCTCCATAGCGGGGATCGTAGCCGCGCTCCAAGATCCGGTCGATCAGGGCCGGTTCCAACTCCAACCGCAGTTGCCGCTCGCGGATGCCGTCCCGGCGTCGCAACCCTTCCAACTCCTTGGCCACAATCCGGCGCAAGTGATCACGGCTCAGCGGAGAGAACGGGACGATGTGATCGATCCGGTTGAAAAACTCAGGCCGGAAGCGCTTCTTCGCCTCTCCGATGAAATGCTCGGCGGCGCCATGGTCCGCTCCGGCGCTCCCGCCAAAGCCGAGCCGGGCCCCTCCCCGATACTCTTGCGCGCCGAGATTCGAGGTCATGATGACCAGGGCATTGCTGAAATCCGCGACCCGTCCAGCACCGTCGGTGAGACGCGCTTCTCCGAGCACCTGGAGGAACAAGTCAAAGACCGCCGGATGGGCCTTCTCGAACTCGTCGAGGAGGACGACCGAGAACGGCTGATCCCGCATCTGCGCGGTGAGAATCCCTTCCTGCTCCTGGCCGAGATCGCTGACGAGCCGGGTGGCACTCATCGGCGTGTTGTACTCACTCATATCGAGCCGGATCATTCTCTCCCGGCTCCCATAAAAGAACTCCGCCAAGGTTTTGGCCAACTCCGTCTTCCCCACCCCGGTCGGGCCGACAAAGAGCAGGCTGGCGAGCGGTTTCCCCGGACGCGAAAGCCGCGCCTTGATCATCGCGATCGTATCGATGACCACCTGAACCGCGCCGTCCTGCCCCATGACCCGCTCCCGGAACCAAGTGCCGGTTTCGGAGAGTTCGAGCGGAATCGAGTCTTCCAACAAGGGCAGCGGCAATCCCGTCTCCGCTGAAAACGCCTCATTGACGCGCATCACGGTGAACAGGGAGGTATCTGGAGCCGTTTTTCCCGGTGTGCGGCGGAGCAATTGCTGCAGAAAGCGCACCGGCTTCCCTGGATAAGCAGAGTAACCTGAGTAACGCCGGTGCAAGGTATCCACCCGGGCGAGCGCGTCGGGAGAAGGTTCCATGCCCAACAACCCGGCGGCGACCCGCGTCAGAATTAATCGCGCCGTGGCCGGATCCGGTTCTTCCACCTTGAACTGCCGCAAGCCATCGAGCACGCGAGGGTCACGCTTTTCCACCGCCGCCAGTTGATCGGGCGTGCACTCCATGACCACGAGCAGTTCCCCGCGGACCATCTTGGGCCGGAAGAATGCGGCCACGTTGTCGCTATTCCCTCCGGCACGGCCCGCTTCGAGCAGCTCCGCCAGGTTTCCAAAGTGCAGAATCGCCTGATGTTCCTTAGCCTCCGCCGCGATCTTTTGGCAGCGTTCCTGCCAGTCCCCAAAGCCGGACATCCCCGAAACAAGCCGGGCTCCACTGGTTTTCCAAAACGGCCGGCTTTCGAGGTCGAGTTCCGCCCGGCGGCGCACGAGTTCCTGAAAAATGGCCGTCTTGCCCACGCCCGGTGGCCCCACCAACAAAACGCTGGTCGCCCGGCGCCCAGTCAAGGTGCGCGCGAGGTTTTCCACCATCTCCTCCCGATGCCAGGCCACGGGCATCCGCTCCGGATCCTGAAGCACGGCGACCTTCGCCAACTCGCTTCCTTCGGCGCTCTCTCCCTCCGTCCGGTCCCAGCGTTCCTTGGGGGTCTCGGGATAAAGATTCAGCGAGGAGGTGGCCACCTCCAGTTTCCAGGTCCGTTGCGTGATCGCCAAACCGAACAAACTCTTGGCGTGCCCACCACGAAGCAGGGCCGTCCGGACGTCCTCTTCCACCCGGCGAAGTAGATCGGTGTCCGCGTCCGCGACGACTTCGATCCCCAACTCGGGAATGTAGGCAATCCGGTGACTCTCGTGATCCCAGATGATCAGCGGAAAGGAGAGATCGACGGGCTCCCTCCAAGCGGTCGACCGATGGGTAGGCTCCAATTGGAACGTGACCCGCCCTCCTTCCGGCAGACCGGGAATCTGCCGTTCATGAAGCTCGGTGGGATCTCCCTGGCGGGCCAGGCGCTCGGCGAGGTTGAGGTGTTGGCGCAACACCGTTTTCGCCCGATTCCCGAACGTAGTGATTTCCGGCCAAAGGAGAATTTCCGCAAACAACTGCTCGCGTTGTTCCGGGCTGGGCTCCAGGTGGCGGATGAGGGAGACGATCTTGACGTGGAAGTCCAGCACGTGAACCTCTCACTAAGGAGCGGGCGGGCGCGGCGTCAAGCGCATGGGTCAAGACGGTGGCGACCGAATGGCGAGGGGCGCGGAAAGAATCCAATCAAAAGAACGATCAGTGAATCCACGGCGGAATGATGCTATCCTTTTCCGCCATGCCCCCCACCAATCCCAAACCCTCCGCGGCGAAAGGGGCCGAACGGCTCTCGTTCGCGTGGGATCGCGAGGAGACGCCCGCGTCCTTGCGGCTCAAACTGGAACGGGCTACCGAGGAAGAATGGATTCCCCTGGCTGCGTGGATTCTCCGGGAGGCGAGGCCAGACGAAGTCTGGCGTTTCCTGCGGCCTGAGGACGTGGACAAGCATCTGAGCAAGCTGACGCCCATCCTAGGGCGGCGTAAGGATCTTTGGACTTACCTGATCCAAACCTGGCATGAATTGGGAAAACTCTAGAGCCTCCACCCCGCTGAAACGGGATTTCCTGACCGCATGGTTCGCCGAGGATGACCGCTTCTTCCTCACTGGCGGTTCGGCCCTCGGCATGTTCTATCTCGATCATCGCCGATCCTACGATCTGGACCTCTTCACCCCGATTGAGGACATCAACACCTTGTCCCTGGGAAGCCAGATGATCCGCATAGCGAGGCTCATTGGCGCGACTTGCGACGTCGTCCAAACCACGCCGGATTTCCTGCGTTTCGAACTTCGCCGCGGAGCCGAACATGAGTTAATCGATCTCGTAGTGGACCGGGTTCCCCAACTGGATGAGGAGAAACGCCGGGAAGGCACTGTCCGCGTCGACACTTTGCGGGAGATCATTGCCAACAAGTGGGCGGCCCTTCTCGGGAGGAGTGAGCTGAAGGACGTGGTGGATTTGTTCTTCCTCGAACGCACGGGCCACGACATCTTCGACGGATTCGAGGACGCTCGCCAGAAGGACGCAGGGCTCGACCCCGCGATCTTATCCCATCTGCTCCAAGCCGTGCGAATTCGGGAAATCCCCGGCTACATGATCGAGCCGCTTTCGGTTGAGGAACTGCAGGCGTTTGTGGATCGGCTCCGGCAAGAAATGGCGGAGCGGGCCTTTCCTCGGCGTGACTGACTGCGTCCTTCGCTAGCCGTTGGTTCCGAGTTCCAACACGAGACGGCATCCGAAGTTGGTGCGGCGATTCGTAGGCGGATCCCCGAATCGCCGTGAAGACCGGAGAACAACAGGATCGCCGTAAAACCACGAACCACCGCGCAACCCACGCTTCTCGGCAAGCGCGGGGTCGTACCACTCCTGGCACCATTCCCACACATTTCCGCTGAGATCGAACAGCCCAAAGCCCTTTTCCGCGAAGCTCCCAGCGGGCGCGGTCCTGTCAAACCCGTCGTCATATCCAGGAATTGGCGTCTGGCCAGGGACCGGGTTGCGCTTGGACTCCTCTCCGAGAAAGTTCCCAGCGCCCTGCGGCGGCGGGAATTCAGTGCCCCAGGGAAACCCGGGGACCTTCTCGCTTTTCGCACCAGGCGCCGCCGCCGCATCCTCGTCCCTACCGATCCCCACTGCGCAACTCCACTCGTGATCTCTTGGTAACCGGTACACATCCTTCACTCCAACCCGTTTCTTCTGGCGTTCCTCCTGGGTGAGCCACTCCGCAAAGGCCGTCGCGTCTTCCCAACTGACGTTCACCGCCGGGTGATCATCGCCTTGTTTGAAATCCGGCTTCGGCCAATCCCGCTTCTCGTCCTCCACGAATTCCGCGTAATCCTTCACCCGCGTCTCCCAGATGCTGAAGAGGATCGTCTTCCCGGAAGTCGGGCCGCCGGTGATCGGGACCGGGACGAAGCGCATGCCGAGGTGGTTCTCGAACGGCTGCTCCTTGGTCGCATTTGTCGCCACGCCGGTCGGCTTCCCGGGGGCGGTCGGAACGGGTGGAAGTGGAATCGCCCCCGCCCCGAGGAGCCTTTCCGCGAGGTTAGCCCCCCGGTATGCCTCAACCGCGAGAGCTTCGTCCAGCTTGCCCGCCTTGGTCAGTTCCACCTGAAGCGCCGCCAGGGCGGTGGAGAACTTCTCCAGCACGGGAGCGGCTGATTGCCGCCGGGCGGCGACGAGCTTGGCCAATGCTCCCCGATAGGTGGATCGCATTTTGGCGATGGCGGGCGCGGCATCGGCATCCGTTTCCGGCAGAGGCGTCTTGTCCCCGATCCGCTGGATCTCATCCCGCAAGGCGACGGCTTCCTTGAGCTTCCCGTCCCGCGTGGCCGCCTGCATGGCGCGGTCGAGGGCTCCGGTGTAACTGGCGTCCAGCTCCGCCACCTTGGCGAGGTGGGGCTGGTCGATGTTCAGCTCGATCACCGCGCGGAACTGGGAATCGAGTTCGGCTAGGCGCGAACCGGGAACCGGCGTGTCCACGGCGAAGATCTCGGGAGTCACCAGGAGCAACAATACGGCAAGACGGAGTGGGAAAGCGGTCATGGCGGGATGGTGCGGCAACGCAGTCTAGCGACTGGAAGCGAGGTTGGCAACACGTTGCCGCTCTCCCACCTCCTGTCATGCCCACGGGTCGAGACCGAGGATCATTCGGCGAACGAACTCCAGGGCCATCCGGGCGGTCCGCTCCTTGAAGGCCAGTCGTTCCATAGAGAACTGGTGACGCTTCACAAACGTGTCCGCGCCGCGACTGGCCACCGCGATGAAGACCGTGCCGACCGGTTTGGTTTTGCTTCCTCCGCCCGGCCCAGCGATTCCGGTGACGGCGATGGCGTAGTCAGTCCCCGCAGCACGCAGACACCCCTCGGCCATGGCCACCGCCACCGGTTCACTGACGGCACCGTGCTCCGCCAGCATTGCTTCCGGGACGCCGAGCAGGCTGGACTTGGACTCATTCGCGTAGGTGACGTAACCCTGACGGAAGGCAGCGGATGAACCCGGGACATCGGTCACTTTGCTGGCGATTAGGCCGCCGGTGCAGGATTCCGCAGTCGAGAGCCAAAGCCCGCGTTCCGTGAGAAGATTTACGAGAGTTTCCTCCAGGCTGCGTCCGTCGGAATTAACGAACTGGTCCGGAAAGTGTCCGCGCACCAAGGATTCGGCAAGATCGAGCCGATCGACCGGTCCGATGACACGAACGTCAACTTCCCCCAGCCGCGCGCAATACCCAATCTCCATCCCACCGATCTCCAGGAGAGCAGGTTCCAAGACCTCCGCGAGCTGCGACTCCCCCACTCCGATGACCCGTAGATTGCGATAAGTCGTCACCCGCCCGGTGTCCGCGACCATGGCTTCCAGCCTGGGCAAGACGGAGTTCTGAAACATCGGTTTGAGCTCCCGAGGCGGCCCGGGCAGCACGAAAAGGTGGGGATGATGCCCTTCCTTGGCCGGGAAATACAAACCGGGCGCGGTGCCGAAGGGGTTCTCCAGAACGACTGCGCCATCAGGAACCATTGCCTGCCGGGAATTGCTCTCCGGCATGGTCCGTCCGAAGCGCGCGAAGATCTGGCGGATGTTCTCCACGAGCGCCGGATCCAGGTGAAGTTCCCGGTTGAGCAATTCCGCGATCACCTCGCGGGTGACGTCGTCGCTCGTCGGTCCCAAACCGCCGGTGATCAGAACAACGTCGGCCCGGGGAAACACTTCCTTGAGCAGAGCGCCAATCGCGTCGCCGTCTGGGATGGTCGTCTGCCGCTGGATGCGGATGCCCAGAGGTATGAGCTGATCCCCAAAGTAGGCGACGTGGGTGTTGACGACCTGTCCGAGGAGAAGCTCGGTTCCGGTGTTTACGACTTCGAGACGCATGAGCGGAGTTCAGAACAGGTTCTTCCACATCATCGACTCCTGGGGCCGGTCGGAGCGCTGATTGTATTTGGCGGACGGCTTGCTGGAATACGGCATGTTGATTTCTCCCTCCACCCGAAAGTAGATGAGTTGACCGATCGGCATGCCGAAGTAAACCCGGACCGGCTGCTGCACGGAGATCTCCAGGGTCCAGTGGTTGGTGAAACCGACGTCGCCTTTGCCGGCCGTAGCATGAATGTCGATGCCGAGGCGTCCGACACTCGACTTGCCCTCTAAGAACGGGACGCAGGTGTGAGTCTCTGTGTACTCCAAGGTTACCCCCAGATAGGTGTGCCCCGGTTCGAGGACGAAGCCCTCTTCCCCGATCTCGAAATGAACGATCTCGTTGTGCTTGCGGGCGTCGAGTACGGCATCGCGGTAGGTGGCCAGGTACTTCCCGAGATGGACGTCGTAACTGTTGCTGCCGAGACGTTCGGGGCGGAACGGTTCGATCACGATGGTGCCCGCCTCGATGGCGGCGAGGATGGCGCTGTCGGAGAGTATCATGCGATGCAGCAACCCCTTCGCGAATCCCGATCCGCCGTCAAGACAACGGGGTGAAAAATCCCTTTACAACCAAACCGGGCCTTCCATATTACCCGTCCCCTACCACGAGTGTTTGGGGAATCATTCCGAGAATCTTTTATCGAGCACGCCATGAAAGTCGCCTCTTCCCTGGGATCCGCCAAGAATCGCCATGCCGATTGCCAAATCGTCAAGCGCAAGGGAACGATTTACGTGATCTGCAAGTCCAATCCCAAGTTCAAGGTCCGTCAGGGCCGGACCAAGGGCACCCGGATGGGCAGGAAGGGCGTTTCTTGATCGATCTGGGTTCTTCCGCATTTCGTGCGTCCACCAGCCCACAGCGCGGGTGAGACATCAGGCGAAGTCTTGCCCGATCGCCTGCCGCAGCGCTTCCAGTCCCCTGCGGACTCGAGCCTTAACCGTTCCAAGCGGTAATTCCAACCACTCCGAAGCCTCTCGGATGGTCATGTCGCGCTGGTAAACCAACTCGATCGCTTCCCTTTGTTCGGGCGTCAGCGCGACCATCGCCTGCCGGATTCTCTTCAGGTCATCCTTCCGCTGCAAATCGGTCAAAGCGTTTGCCGCAGGCTTCGTAGTCACCCGGACATCGCTCTCCTCCCGGAACTCATCCCGCAAGCGGAAGCGACGCCGGTTCGATCGCAGGCGATCAATCGCTCGATTGCGCGTCATCGCGTAGACCCAAGTGGTCGCCTTGCCTTTCTTCGTTTCGAACTGAGTCGCTCGTTCCCAGACGTAAGTGAACACATCTTGAGCCACCTCACGGGCGTCCTCTGGATCGTTGAGGACACGGAAAGCGGTGGTGTAAACCATTCCGGCGAGCCGGGAATGAAGCTGATCGAAGCTGTCGGAATCCCGATCCGCGATGGCCTGCAGGAGAAGATCATCCGAAACCGCAACCTCAGCATCGAGCTTCATATAAGCAATTCTGATTTAAGTCGGAGATTTCGCAAGATGTAAATAAGATTTTCTAATTCATGCGCAGCGCGATGCCGCAAAGAGTTGGCGACAGCTATTGGGGCTCATGTTAGTTTGTCGCCATGCCCGCCTTGGTTTCTACGCGCGATGCTCTGACCGTCAGCGAGTTGACCCGGCGCATCCGCCAAGCCCTGGAAAGCGGGATCGGCCGGATTTGGGTGGAGGGGGAAATCAGCAACCTGCGCCAACAGAATTCAGGGCATTGTTACTTCAGCCTCAAAGATGCGGACGCACAGATCCGCTGCGTGCTTTTTAAGGGTCAAAACCGCGATCAACCACCGCTCCGGGACGGGATGCAGGTGCAGATCCAGGGAGACATTTCCGTTTTCGAAGCGCAAGGCCAGTATCAACTGGTCGTCCGTGTCGTGCAGCAAAAGGGAGTGGGTGAGCTACAAGCCCGCTTTGAAGCCCTGAAACGACGACTCGATGCCGAGGGGCTTTTTCGGGCCGACCGCAAAAAGAAGATCCCCCGTTTTCCGCGGACCCTTGCCTTGGTCACTTCACCGACGGGCGCCGCGCTTCGCGACATGTTGCACGTTCTGGCCCGCCGGGCACCGTGGGTTCGGGTGATCGTGGCCCCTGTCCGGGTCCAGGGCGATGGAGCTTTTGAGGAGATCGCCGCAATGATCAACCGGATCGCCAAGGGCGAGATCCCAGGGTTGCCTTCGATCGATACGATCATCGTCGCCCGGGGCGGTGGCAGCATCGAGGACCTTTGGAACTTCAATGAGGAAGCGGTGGCGCGGGCCGTTGCCGAGTGCCCCCTTCCCGTGATTTCGGGGGTGGGGCATGAGATCGATTTCACGATTTGCGACTTCGCCGCCGATTTGCGGGCTCCCACTCCCAGCGCCGCAGCCGAAATGGCGGTGCCGGATCAGGCCGATCTGCTGCAATACCTGGGGCGGGCTCACGAGCGGATGGAAAATTCCGTCCGGTCGCGCATGGAGCAATCACGCCGCTTCCTGGAACTGGTATCGCGCAGCGCAGCCTTCCGGGAGCCGGGCAGGATTCTTGCCGAACGGCAGCAGCGGCTGGATGATTCGGCTCAACGAATGGAGGGTGCATTGGGTCTGCGCTTGCACCGGGCCCGTGACCGGATGGCCCACGCGACCCGACTCTTGGAAATGAGCCGCCCAGACCGGTTGCTCGCGCAACGCTCGGAGTGGCTGAAAATGCTCGGGGAACGATTGGATCACCTCGTGGGCGCTCGCCTGCAAGAACACCGCCAACGATTGGTTCCGTTGGGGAACTTGGTCCGCACCCTGGGGCCGGAATCCGTCTTGAAACGAGGCTATTCCCTGACCGTGGACGCTGGAGGCAACGTCGTCAGTTCCGTGGCGGAGCTCGGCCTCGGCACCCGGTTGGTGACCCGGCTGCGGGACGGCGAAGTCGAGAGCCAGGTCACGGAAGTTCGTCCAACCGGGGATCAACCCTGAGCGCGCAGGCGCAAAAAAAGCCCGCAGCACCTGTCCCCAGGCACTGCGGGCTGCTAGAATTTCAATCGAGCGAACGAGCCCCTTACTGCGGAAGCAAGATGGCGTCGCCGGTAAGGTAAGCGGGCAGCAGACCGCCAGTCACCCGGCCTTCATCGTCCTTCGATCCCACCTGAAAGATGTCGTCGATATTGCTGCCCTTGGGCCCTTTCACGGTAGCCCCAGGCTTGTTGGTGGTAAGCCGCTCAGGCCGGACTTGACCGCCGACATAGCCAACCACCGCTTTCTTCTGATCCAGCCAAGGGTGGAACTCGCCATAGGTGCCGGCGGATTCCATTTCGTCCGCGATGATCGGAGCACCCGCCGCTGCCGATGAGTTCATTCCCATGACGTAGACAACACAGTTTTCTTCGGGATCGAGGAATCCGTCGTTGTTCGGAGGATTGATCTTCTCCGGATTGTTCGACATCGAGTAGAAGATTTCTTCGGCACCGACCCCGGTTTCCTGCATCAGATGCTGGAAGACCAGCGTGGAATCGCCGAAAGCGCCTCCCTCTTCATCTTTGTTGGGGAATGCTCCATCCCAGTCGAGGGCGTAGAGGTTGAGCGTGGTCAGAATCTGCTTGTGATTCGACACGGTTTTCATCATGCGGGCGCGGGTCGTAACCATCGAGTAGGCTGGGAACGAGGCGCTCGCGAGGATCGCGATAATCGTGATCACGATCATCAACTCCAAAAGGCTGAATGCCTTGTTGGATGGACGGATGGATTTCATTGTTGGGTATAGTTTGGTTTTTGTTATCGATGATGGGACCGTCGATAACCGGCGGCCCCTTATAATGTGCCGGACGGAACTCCCCCCGACACAAGAACGATACTCCCAAAAACCATGGAAAAAGACAAGGCTATCGATTCGGTCTCCCGAATTTTTTCGGCAAGTCACTCGCCGGTGCCGTAAGGCCCATCTTCAGGCCCGCGCTCCTCCATCTTCCGGAGCACTTCAGACATGTCCTCGACCTCATCCCAAACACTGCGGGTGATGTAAATCGGGGCATGCTGTTGAATCGCCATCGCCATGCTGTCGCTAGGACGCGCATCCAACTCCACGATCTTGCGTTCATGGAGCTCGTTCTCCGCGCTGATGATGAGGCGGGCGTAGTAAACCCCCTCGTTGAACTCGTTGATGACGACCCGGTCAACCTTCGCTCCGAGGGCGAGGAGAAGATCAGCGATCAAATCATGCGTTTGCGGCCGGGGCTTTGGAGTCGAACGCATGAACATGGTGATGGCCGCCCCCACCGTCTGATCGACGTAGATGACGAATAGCTTCTCATCGTTGCCCAAGAAAACGGCGCACCCACCGCTGGTGGGAAGGACCGCGCGAACTTCGATCTCCAGGACTTCGTTGCTCATGAGGGTTTCACCAATTCCTATGGACTACTTCAAATTCCGTTTCAAATACTCGCTCACCGTAACGACGTAACGGGCGGCCCAGACCCGGATGTTTTCCTGCTCGGACGCGCTAAGGGTGCGCGTCACTCGCGCCGGCGCACCCAGAACCATCGAGCCAGGAGGGACCACCGTCCCGCCTGTCACCACTGCTCCGGCTCCGATGATACTGCGCTGCCCGATGACTGCGCCGTCCATGACAATCGCCCCCATCCCCACCAGGACCTCGTCCTCGATCGTGCAGGCATGGAGCAAAGCCCGGTGCCCTACGGTCACCCACTCGCCCACCACCGTCCCAAAACGATCGGCCACGTGGACCACGGTCCCGTCTTGAACATTGCTGTTCGCCCCGATGGCGATTCGATTGATATCGCCCCGTAGCACACACTGACACCAGACGCTGGTGTTCTCCCCCAAGCTCACATCCCCAATCAGTTCCGCTGATTTCGCCACGAAGGCAGTGGAGTGAATCTGGGGCAGCCGGTCAAGGGACGTGTAGGACTGAGGCCGGGCATGCATGGGGAATCGTAACCTGAGACGCTTCACCGGCCATCGCAAAGAAATCCTGCCGTTTTTCCCAAGCGTCCAGCGCCTTGCGCATTCCGCGCCCTTTGTGAAGGGTCTCCTCGTACTCCAAAGCCGGATCCGAATCCGCAACAATGCCCGCGCCCACCATGTATTCCAGCCGATCTCCCGCAATGATGGCGGTGCGGATGGCGATACTGAACTGGCTCTCCCCATTGACGCCGAAGTAACCGATCGCTCCCGTGTAGGGTCCTCGAGGACCATGCTCCAGCTCCGCGATGATCTCCATGGCCCGCCGCTTCGGAGCCCCCGTGATCGACCCTCCGGGGAAACAAGCTTCCAGAGCGGAGACGTGATCAACGTCGGCCCGCAACCGCCCGCGCACTGTAGAAACGAGGTGAAACACCTCCTCGAAACGCTCCAACCGCGCCAGTTCGGCCACCTCGATGCTTCCGAATTCACAGATCTGGCCCAGGTCATTGCGCTCCAGATCCGTGATCATCACCAGTTCTGCGAGTTCTTTGGGGGACGACACCAATTCGGCGGCGAAGCCCTCATCCCGTGCCGGATCAGCGTGACGCGGCCGCGTCCCCTTGATGGGCCGGGTGGTCACCATGCGTCCGGCCAGATGAAGAAACTGTTCGGGCGAAGACGAGAGAACCTGCCGGTCGCTGAGCCGGAGAAACGCCGCATACGGGGCGGGCGAAACTTGTCGAAGCGTCCGATAAAGCGGATAACCTGATTCGCCTTCGGGCCAAACCGCCGTAAAGCGGTGCGCGATGTTCACCTGATAGATATCGCCCGCACTGATGTATTCTAGCGCCTTGCAAACCCGGTGAAGGTAGTCGTCAGCGGAAATCTCGGGCTCCAGCCGGATCGCCCCCGGCCCCACATTGGAGCGCCCCACCAACGGAAAGTCCAGGAGTCGGCTGGCCAGATCTCCCGTATCGTGCCACTCTCCGGTGCGGTGCCGGTAAACCAGCAGCCCCGGATAAAGGCCAAACTCCGCCTGCCCCTCGTAGGTGATCAACCCAATCGCCGCACCTCCCGCGAACGGCAGTCCGCTACGCAATGCGATCCCTTCCCGCCCCCGGAGCCAATTCCGGACCTCGCCCAAGTTGGAAACCACCGCCTCCGGGGCGAACCCAATGATCGACACCGCATCTTCCCCGGCGAGAGCGGAGTCCAGGAAGACCGCCCCAGGAAATCCTTCCACCCGGGCAAAGAGATCCTCGGGCGATTCCGTGAGGCGTTCGGCGTTTGGGCTTGGGTGTTTGGAGTTCAGGCCCCGGCATTGTGAACCCTCTTCGCCCAACGCTCAACGTGAAAGGCTCAAGCCGTAATGCGGCGAACGCGCAACGAGGATCGGCGGCCGCGCAACGAGGATCGGCGGTCGCGCAACGAGGATCGGCGGTCGCGCAACGAGGATCGGCGGCCGCGCAACGAGGATCGGCGGTCGCGCAACGAGGAGCGGCGGTCGCGCAACGAGGATCGGCGGTCGCGCAACGAGGATCGGCGGTCGCGCAACGAGGATCGGCGGTCGCGCAACGAGGATCGGCGGTCGCGCAA